>Ga0100393_10002152_pt1 | contig 19223 bp, 21 predicted proteins | sample CryGeymeta201517_FD_81546 | JGI IMG/M metagenome (GOLD analysis project Ga0100393, IMG submission 81546) | Groundwater microbial communities from Crystal Geyser aquifers in Utah, USA - Crystal Geyser metaG 2015-17 | ecosystem: Environmental > Aquatic > Deep subsurface > Groundwater | place... | reverse complement strand
CAAGGTGTTCCGCAGCTTCCCCAAAATCTCCAAATGTTTTGTTAAGATTCCTTAGCCACCCGCTCCAGGAGGCATTTAATTCTTCTTGCTTAGTTCTATCAAGATGCAATGATTTATAAAGATTCTCAATGGCCTCTATCAATTCAGGGTCTTTAACAATTTTTAAAAGATTCTCTTTCCATTCATTAAGAGCTTCCTGCGCATCCTTGCCCTCATTTTTAGCGAGTTTCATTCTTTGCTTTGCGTAATATTCAAAAACATCTGTAATATTCCTGTTAGCATTAACACTCGCGGCCTCTCTTTCTTCATCGGAAAGAGTTTTAATCTTCAAAATTTCTTCAAGCTTGTCTTCCTGAAATTTAACAAAGTCTTCCACATCCTGCATTTTTACTATTTTAATTTTCTTAAAATTCTTTAGTTCACGATTAGCCTGGGACTCAACAACCTTTAATCTCTTCTCACCGATTCCTTCAAGGTCAGTTGTCAACCCCATTTCTATCGCCTTTTCTTCAGCAACACGGAGATTCTTTAAAACAAGGACTGCTTTATCAAATTCTTCCTTTCCTATCAACTCATCCACGCATGCCGCAAATAAGGCATCCTCAGTGTCCTCTAACATTTTTAGAGACACATCCTTTTCTCTTTGAGCCCGTTTCTTATAATACCCCTCCAAAGTTTTTGATTGCTCTTCAGTAATCTTTGTTTCCTTTTCAAGATTTTTGATTTTGGCCGCAAGGACCTCATCATCTGCTTCCCGCTCTGCTATCGCCAAGTTCTTAGCAGTTACAGTTCTGGCGAGAGCGCTAACTTTCTCTATTTCCGCCCCTGCCTTTCCGTGTCGGGTTAATTTTTTAATTTGGTATGCAGCGTCTTTAAGAAAATCAACTGTTTTTGATAAAGCGGGGTGAACTTCATATACAGCGGTCTGCCACTTTCGAGTCCAGGTTTCGTAACTCTCAATAATAGCTTACCCTTCTTTCTCAAGTTGATTGATTTCTGATTGAATTTTCAGCTCATCGCCTTTAAGGACTTGATATTTCTCTTGATTTACCAACTCTCTTAGTTGGTCTTGGAGAAGTTTCTTTTTATCCTTATCTGTCGCTTGACCAATCTTAGCTCTTAAATCCTCTTGTTTAAGGTAAATATCAAGCGGTTTTTGAAGCATTGCAATTCTTTCAGCAAAAGTTGATTTCTCTACTTTCCCCAATTCTTCTACCTTTTTAATAAGGTCGTCAACTGTTGGGAGTTCCTCCCGTCGCAAAATACTAGCTTGGACAGCAAAGTCTCTCAACTCTTTTGCTGCCTTTATTTCAAATGCTCTATATTTCACTGCCGCCCCTGTTTTTGTATAAATGGTCTCTAAAGTGGCCAGTAAGTTTTCTTTCTCCCTTTGGAGTTCATCATTTTGCCTTGCGGTTAATTCTGGACCCTTCTTCATAAGTTCAATTATCCGTTCTTGGAAACGCTCTACATCAGCCATTAGTGCTTTTGTAAGCTCAGGGGTGAGAGCAATTGCAATCCCTTTAAGAAGCGCCCTAAGTTTCTCAGATATACTCGCAAGACCTAATTTAATATCTATTACTACAGGGCTTTCTTTTTTCAAACCCCTTACATCATCCGTTAAATCTATTATTTGCTGTTTTAGATGTTCATTAGCTGGCATCCACTCTATCGTATCTATTGTGTCTGCAAGTTCTTCCGCCTGCTCGGTAGCAGCTTTCATCTCGCCTCTTAAAGCAATATGTTTAGATGCCAAAAGAGCAATAGCGCCTGCCACTAAAATAAGACCTCCCGTTATGACAGTTAATTTCGCCGCCAAAGCGGAGCCTATCCAGTTTGTTGCGACAAAAATTCTATTCAAGTTGACAAAAATCGGGAGAAGAGCACCAAGTCCGATAGCAAGGGCAGCTATTTTTAATGTTAGAGACGCAAAAAACGATATAGTTTTTTCTCCTACCCCTTTCACAACATAGGATAATTGCAATGTTAAATCCCTGAGCTTATCAAACATTGGCCCAAGAGATTCCGTAATCTGAACACCTATTGTTCGCAAAAGCATCCGAAGGGTATTAAGGGTCACATTAAAATCCATCATAGCTTGAATGCTATTCCTGGTTACTGAAGGAAGAATACCGATAGTATCATTTAATCGCTTTATTGTTTTATCCGAGGCTTCAAGATAGGGCATCATCGTTTCTGCATTTTCGCCGAAGAGCCTTTGAGCCAGATAAGCCTTATCCATTTGTGAACCTAAATTCTGATAAGCTTTTCGCACAAGGTCAAGTGTCTCTAAAACTGGCATGTGATGGCCTCTGAATCTTTCTGCTTGAAGACCTGCTGTCGCCAAAACTTCTCTAACTCTTTTAGCAATAAGGGAAGTTCCTTCCCCCGCAGTTAAAAGAGCTTGAGACAATCCGCCAACGGATTTTATAAATGCCTTCGCATCTATACCAAAACCAGCCGCCACCGCTGACAATTTTGCTATCTTTGATATTGATTCACCTGTTACCGCAGATAACCTTGCCGTTTCAATGCCAAACTTAACCGATTCCCTAATCATCAAAGCATAGGCGCCAACAATCTGAAGTCCCATTCTACTTATCTGCCTTCCAACTCGCTCCAACTCAAGACGACTGCGGTAATGAGCGCCGGCTATCTTCTTTTCGGAAGATTCAATCGCCCTTCTTGCTTTCTCTTGCTCTTTAATCCTCCCTTCCGTTCCTGTTTTATAAGCCTTGCTCAATTTATCATGTTCAGCCCGGAGATATTGGGTGACTTTTTGTTCGCCTTTCATTGCAGACGATATTGCTGCCGAAGATATGTTCGTAAGTTTTAACTTTTCTTTAATGGCTTTTGAGTTATCTTGGATAGTTTTTAAAAGATGTTTCTCCCCATTTGCTAAAATCTCCGTTTTATCAGTCACTATCTTCGCTATCTGCCCTGATTTATCAAGCACCGTAGAATACTTTACCACCTCAGTTGATAATAACTTCGCTTTCTTCCCGCTTTCATCAAGATCAGAAGCAAAGTTTTCAGTCGTCTTTGATGCTGAGGCTACAACAGATTCGGTGTCTTTCATATCTTTTGTCAAATGTTCAATCTGAGGTAGCCGGAGACCACCTTTTGATAGCGTCTCTAAAAGGATTCTAACTTTAAGTTCTGCTACATTTTCTGCCATATTTTACTTTTCTTTTAACCCAAAATCCTTTAATGGTTTATCGCTGTCTTCTTTTCCATCGGGCGTCTCTAAAACTTCTTCTATTGCCGAAAAATCGCCTGAGAAAGCAGATGAGAAAGCCATTGCCAGCAACAATAATCTTTCCTTCTTCAAATTTTTCTCCCGCTGGAAAATCTCATCAAGAAGAAACTGGACAATCCGCAAATCAAGATTAAGGATATACTCAACGCTCCACCCCTTATCTGAACTTAATTTCCCAATAACTTCGGTGATCCATCCCCTTCCGCTTTTGTGGCGGGGGCGAGAAGTTTGATTATCCCTATCTTCTCCGCCATCTTGGTAAAATTTTCCTGCACCACCTTGATATTTGTCATTTCAACAACCTTCTGAAGAATTCCTGCAAAGAATTCAGGCGGTTGAGAATGGAAAAACCCCTTTGCCTTACCCGTTACTTTACAGAGAAGGTCCTCAAGGCGGGCAATATCGCCTGATGAATCGGTGACAACATTGCCAAACTTACCCAAATCTAAATCTTCTTCCCTGCCCAAACTTATTCCTTTCACAAGAAGTTTCGCTACCACATCGGAGAAATCAAGGGATTCCCCCAAAGTCAACCCTCTCACTTGAAACTTCTGCCCAACAATCTCAACTTCTTCCCGTTTGCCGAGATACACGGCCTTCTCACTCACTTTTTCATCTGCCATCTTTCAATCTCCTTTCATTTAGTTTAGGTGGAATTATCCCACCATAAAAGAAAAGGCCTACTCGCATATTACCGCCGTGGCAATAATTTAAGTAGGCTCTTCCTCTTTTCTGTGAACGCCCTTACATCTCCTATGACGGGCTGTCCACGAAAGAACTTGTTCTTAACAGCTTCCAGTTTATCAGGGTCGCCTTTAATGAAGAAAGTTTTTTCTTTTTCGTCTCCATCAAGACTGAAATCACCTGTTGCCCCGTCACTAATTAGAAGCAAAGCAGCGATGTTTAAATCTGTTGTCTTAAATCCTTGCGGATCACGTTCATTCTTCATTTCTTTCCTCCAATATTTAATATTTTAACGCAGTATTAACTACCACCGCTGTCTTCTACCAAAGCGACGCATTTCTCGGTCTCATCATACAAGGCTCTGAAAGTTACAGGGATTACATTTTCCGACGCTCTGTTAGAAACCATAGCACCGTAGTCCATAGAAACTACCTTATAGAAGGTAATCTTCCGCTCACCATAGTCGCCAGTGTCCGTTGTCTTCGGCGCCAGCCCGTAGAAAAGCAGAACTTTCTCTACAAGGTTAGTGGCTTCAATACCCAATGAAAGTTTCCCTGCTACCACATCCCCAGCCTCACCCCAAGCCAACTTAAGGTTATCCAGTGTTGATTCCAGAAGATTGGTGGTGATGGTGTAAGTTTCCCCTATTTTCTGAATTATCACAGGATTAACCACCTGGTCAGGAATTATCTCTAAAAATGTTCCCGCTTTGGTTAGCGTCACTCCATCTCTGGTATATCCGATGTCAGTTGCCGCCTCTGCGGTAGCGCCCACCAGCAAAGAAGCTGCGCCCACCAAAATATTCTTCTTGTTTTTACTTGCTACAAAACTCATATTTCATCCCTCCTTTTTTTATAGTTAAGTCCGGGCGGAGCAGGCAAACAAAATGTCTGAGGCAAAATAATAACTTCTTTCCGCCTCTATCTCATCGCATCTAATCTCCATAATGCCCGGGTCAATTATTGTTCTCCCGAATTCCCCTTCTCCTTCAATGAAATCGGATATTTGTTGCGCTAAGTCAAATACAGATTTCTCGGCAGTTTTCTTATCCAAAGGGCTATTGTCAACCACCCTGATAATGAAGTGGTTTTCCTTTGGGAAATAGAAAGATTCCTGGTCGGAAATCGGCTTCCCGCCAGTCTGCATATCGGAAATAAATTGTATTTCGGGACATAAAGATTTTACGAAGTCATCAGGCTCTCTCCTGCCCCAAAAAAGCGAGACAGTTTTGCCTGCGAGATTCTTAAACTTCTTTGCATCAATAATGTCCCAGAGATACTGCTTTATTTCCAGATATTTCTTTAATCCCAACTTTCCTCCTTCTCCAACTCTTCCTCTTTGAACGCTTCAATATATGTTCTGGTTATCTCATCCTCCAACTCAGCAATCTTCCTTAATTTTTCCTCTCTTGTGCCGGAAACAACTTCCCTTTCAGCTATCACCGGCGCCATCTTTCTCGGTGTTCCAAAGAACTCACGGGCTACCTTAACAATTTCATCTCCATTAAGAAGCAACCTTCTGGGACGCATTGCTGGCGAAAGATATGTTCTTTTCCTTGTTATTACATCAATGCCTCTTCCAGCGCTTCCTTTCCGTTCCCCATATCCCTTATAATACTTTACAGGAAATGCCTTGCCCCAGAAGACAAAATACTTCCCGCTTTTCGGCTCATTCCAAAAAGGACCCTTAAATCCCTTTGTAAGATAAGAAGCAATGGTATCGTATCTTGTTCCACGCCAATCCCAGCCCGAGAAGTGGAGCCTTATTGAACGATCACCCTTTTTACCTACTACCGTTCTTAAACTATCAAGAAGTCCGCCAGTAGCGACCAAAGGTTTTGTGCCTTCTCCCTCATGTCTCTTGCGGAAAATTGTGGACTTTTTCAAGTCGGCTACATCCTTTCCAGAAAAAATCCTTTCCTGATTGACATAAAGGAGCCGGGCAGCAAGTTCTTTCCTGCCTTTGAAATCAAGTTTGCGGGATCGGACAAATGACTTGGCAATGTCCTTAAAGTATTTTCTTTTGTTGAAGTATTCAAGATCTAACTTCGTTTCAACTTTCCACTCAAAATGCATACCGCCCCCGCTTAATCGTAATCAGAAGGAGTGAGACTCTGGTCAACAGCGTCTTTCATATTGAAAACTGGATCGACATTCATTCTGTTTGACGAGGGTGTATCCGCTTGTGTCGTATCCATTGCAACTGGATCGCCATTTGCATCAATCAACTTCTGCTCACCACTCCTGATACCCTCCAGCAAATCCCGAACTCTTGCCCAGATTTTCTCTCGTTCATTTTTGGACTGCGCTTGGTCCCTGAAATAGAAAAATGTAGTCAATTCTATGCTTAGAGTTTTAATTACAGGAGGAACAGACACAAAAGGAACTTTATACCTGGATGCACAATAAGAATCAATCAAAGTGTCGCTTTTTACAACCCAGGCGGTCACTTGTTCCTCTGTAATTTTTTCGCCGTCTATCAGCGTTTTTAACTCACTGACAGCATTCTTCATATCAGCAACCGTGCAATAAATGTTGCCTCCCTTTGACAAGGGGTCAGGATGATATTTTAGGTGGAATTATTCCACTTCCTATATCACCTCTGACCACTTATCAAGTGTTTAACTAATTACATCTGTCAAAGCCTCACAGGCTTCAGGACAAATGACTTTTTCCGTCTGAATGGTCTTTACACGATAAACCGTGCCATCATAATTCTCATCCCTGCGATTGCTTATTTGCTTTCTCTTGGTGTTAATGTTGTAAGCAAAACTGGCCCTCATTAAGTCAGGACTCGGCTCCAGATAAGCAAAATAAACATTTTTACCCCACAGCCTTGATAATACTTCAGTCTGTCCTTTGTTTGCTGTGTTGTAAACTGCTCCCGCAACGAGGAAGGTGTTGATACCGAACATCAGCGCAAACATCTTCTCAAGAGAAAATACTTGTTCTGCTGGAATTGGTAGATACTTCCAGAGTGCCCTTAATGTAGGGTCTTTCTTCACTACCTTATAAACCGCTTTGTTCATAATGATAGTGTTAGGCGGCGTTCCGAAGTTTAACTCAACCTTATCCATAACGGTGTCTATATCCTTCTCAATAGTAGGATCAGTTCCATCCCACAAAGGACTTGGAGTTGACCCGCTGGCATCCCTTGTTGCATAAAGAGCCTTTACTCTAACTTCCTGATTCATCAGATGCACCTGCACCAAATTCTGAACAGTGGTAATATCAGATTTGATAGGAGGATCCTGATTTTCACGAATTCTGTCAGCAAGAATTGACTCCAGAGTGTATTCCTGGCAAACATAGGTTGGAGTTTCATCAATCTCCCACATAATCCGCTTGGCTTTGGTGTTAATCGCCCTCTCATCATTGGTGGGTATTAAATGTGATTTCTTAAATTTATAATATTTATCAGATTCCTTGTTCACTTTTAACCCAGGTGCCGCCTGCTCAGAAATAAACTGCTGAACAGGATACTCAATAGCGACCTTTGTCATCTGTGCGTTAGGAATATGAACCGAACTAATTGAACTTGGTCTTCCCATGACTTATTCACCCCCTTAAATTTTAGTTTTTATGCTACATTAACGAGCTCGGGATTCAAATTCACCTCAAAGATGTCCCCAGCCACTGAAGCAGCTGACTCCGCTTGCCCGGCAATATACTTAATGGAGCCCGTGCCAGGAGATAAAGTTCCAAGTGACTCCAACCTGCCGAGTGCCCCAGAAGTAATCACATAATCTCCAATAGCGATTGCCCCAGCGGCGATTGCCTCAGCAATACCCTTCCGTTGGATAGCACAGGTTTTCCCATCATCAGCATCCTGTAAAGCAATTCCTTTAACCTTCTTAGCATTGGTTTCTGGAGCAATCTTGCCCTGTTTCTCGCCAGTGCCCGCTACAACAGCGGCACGATCAGTAATCGCCCCTTCTGCCACTACGGTATCACTCCAGAGATTTATTGTTCCTTTCATAATTCTTATCCACCCCCCTTATTGTTTTTAGTTTATTACTTATTCTCTAATTCTCTTGCCGCCTGTATCAAAGCGTCAGCGTAAGAGATTTCTTTGCCTAATTTTACACCTTCAGACCGAATCTCTTCTGCTCTCTTATCCTGCTTTTCCTCTTCGGTAAGCACTTTGTCTCCGCCCTTTCCTTCTTCTCCGAATTTTACCATCGGAATCAAAGAAGTAATGACACCTTTGAGAGCTTCAACCTGAGAAAGTTTTGTCTTGTTGCCAGACTCCATAAAAGAAATCTCAGATGTATCAGAAAGAGAAATAAACAAGGCTTTTAGTTTCTCTTCAAAAGCGGGAAGAACTTTGCCAGCATCCTTCTGCTCCTTCAGGAAACTCTCAATTGACGCTTTTTTCTCCCTTGCCTTACCATCTGCAATATCTTTCTCTAACTTCACAATCCTTTCATCTTCCATTTTTTTATCATCAACTTTCTTTTCCTCTCCCATCTTTTTCACCTCCTCGTTTTTCTTTTCTCCTTTCTTTGCTTCTTTGCCCCTGATTTCCATCAGTTTTGAAATCGCACCCGCTTTATCAATTACTCCACTTTCAAAAGCGGATAAAACATCCTCAATTGCCCAACCTTTTATCCCAACAGGGATAGATTCGGCTTTTTCCTTCGGCTTTTCCTTTGCGCCGTGCATTTGATCTCCACCATCTGGATTTGCCAATTTGACTTCCTTTTCTTCCTCTTTAATAACCGAATATCTCTTCAAAAAATCCATCGTTTTAGATACTGCCTCGGGATTAAGTAAGAACTTATCAAGAAACTTCGCCATTTCAGCGGAAGGTTTTACGCCATCAGAGAAGAACTGGTCGCCAAACATTCCGACATTGGCAGCGGGGTTATCAACAATATCTGCGCCATCAAGTCTTTCAATGCGGGCAAGAGGAAGGAGTTCTTCTCCTGTTTCCTCATTTTTCATTGGTGTTCCATCTTTATTAACCCTAACATCTGGTTTTCCTTTGAATACAATAGAAGCCCCGAAAGCATCGGGGTCGGCTTCCGCTAAACTCATCACATATTCCGCCAAATCGCCCTGAGGTGTCTTATGGGCGGTTCCGCTAATATATAAATCCGCTCTGGCAATATCGCTGTCCCTTCTGAAATTCTTAGCGCGGCCTAAAAATGTTCCTAAAGCGGTATTGCTCATTGTCGGGTGCCCGAAGCGGGATTTAATCCCCATTTTAGCGTCATTACCCAAAACAATAACCTGCTCAATGGTTTCATCATCAACTTCCTGATCGTGCCCTTTTACTTCACCCTTTGATATAACAGAAAATCCCCGAATAATCTCATTTTCCCTATCAACACCAGATTTCCCGTCTTCAATACCCCTTGCAATATCGCTTCTAAATAATTCACTTTCCACTTTATCCCCCTTTTGATTCGGCTCCTTTATGCCCTTCGCCTTCCTCCAAGTGGCGTAGCAGATAGCGCTTACCTGTGCATCAGGTCTTTCAGGACTTGCCTTCTTCTCTGCCTTGATACAGCGTGAAATGAAGTTTTCCTCACTTTCCCCCTTGCGGGGCGGACTGATCGGCATTTTAACCTCCTTTATTTCTTGACTTGTGATTCCTTCGCTTTATTCTCCACCAGATTGATAGTGATGTTAATCGGGCGCACCAAACAACCTGACGGAGTAATTGATACGGTGAAACTATTATTCTTCTTTTTCTTCTTCTCTTCCGATTTCTTTTTTTCCATAACAATAAAAATGCCCGAATAATCTGAACCTTCATCAGACTATTCGGGCTGTTTTGCCTTTGTAAAAGTCTTAATTCTTACTTAAAACTATTATACCCTAAAAATTATTCTTTGTCAAGTATCAGGTGTAATCAAATGCCAAATCTCTTTGGAAATCCCTATTCAGTTCATCTTCTATCTCCGCAGATAACCTTTCGGCTTTTTCTTCTGCGAAGTATGAACCCGCAACCTTTCTCGCCCGCCTGATTAACTTCTCAAGAGGTTCAACCAAATCCTGCAAATCGGATAACAATATGCTGTGCGTTTTAATGCAAGATTGCACCAGACGGAGCTCGTGCTCAAGATACTCCCCATATATTTTTCTATCACTCATAATATTGCGCTACCTCCCCCTATAGCCCAACTCTCTTTTCCTGACCCTGAACTACAGGGGAAGTAGTGTATTAAATATGAAATTATATCAAAGACTAAAGAATACCCGAGAGACAAAAGGATAAAAACCCGTCAGTATTGCAGGGTCGGGCTGGTGAGAGAGTTGTCAGATGCACCAGTTCCCAATGTCCAATTGCGGTTGCCCGCTTTAGTGGCGATTTCCACCGCCAGGTTCGGTCTATTGTTTTGTGGCTAATAAACCAGAAAGGAACGCCATTACTATTGCGATTTTTCATTCTTGAATTTATTATACCTCAAATTTTCTCTTTTGTCAAGTCCTCATCTTTTTTAACCCTATGATGAGTTTCCAAAACAACCTCAAAACTCTTTGCTTGCATATTCGCATTTAAAGTTAGCTTACCATATTCCTGGCAGCACAGCAAGTCAAATTGTTTTAATAGTTCCTCTTTTGCCCGTTTTATGTGTTCCTGCGAGTATCCAATCATTTTGCGAAATCACCAACCCTCTTTAATTGCTATATGGATAAAGCCGATAGTAAGGCAGATGGTAAAGGGCGAAATAGCCCACAGCAGTATCAGGGCGGGGATAAAAATCATAAAAGATATAATATCAATCATATTCCATCTCCCAGAAGTTTTCTTGTCAATAGCCTGATAAAATGCAGATGGTAATGCGATTTGATTTCTCTGGGCTCCCTAAAATCGCCCAGAATACCCAAACTAAATTCCATCTTCGCCACAAGATACTTAATTTGATTTGGATTTAGTTTAACTTTATGTTCTTTCCATATTCCTATTGGGGCACTACAATTCGGACAATCTACGATAATAATTTTCTTATCTTCACAATAAACTCTGGTCCGATGATTGCCAGCCACTAAATCACAAAGCTTACATTTCTTCATCTCACCTCTATCGGAAACGGCTTTTCTGGATACTTTTCTCTCCAATCGTGTAATCTTTTCTGAAAACGAGCCTCATCCTCCATCTGCAACTCTGTTCTTTCTTCCACCGTCAATGCGTCCCTTGATCCTCCCCCCATGGCTTCTGCGTGCCTCAACCACGCCTTCGGGCAAACCAGCAGGCGATAATCGGCAAAATACATCCTTAATGTTAAATCAGTTTCCTCTCTATGTCCAACCCGTGTTATGTGCGTGCCAAAACCGCCAACCTCTTGAACAATCCGTTTCCGATACAAAAATAGCCCGTGCAAATGAGATACTTCATATATCTCTGGCGGATTTTCAATAAAACAACATTGTCTATCGTCCGGTATAATCAACCCGTTCCAAGAATAAAAATAATTTTTGAATTCCTCTGCCTTTATCGTAGAAAAGTTCCAGGCATTCGGAGACAATCCCCCCACCGCACCAATTTTTTCATCTGTTATGATAATATCGTGCAGATGTTTTAAATAATCCGGGTGCAACCATATATCGTCCTCAAGTCTTTGCCCAAACTCGCAATTAGGTGAGGATAATTCCAGTCCTTTCTGCCATGCCTGGCAAATACCTAATCTCGGGTCATTTATCATTTGCAAGCTATGTCCATTATCATGAACTACTTTAAGTAAAAAATATACGGCTTGATTACTACGCAAAGGAGGTTTACTGCCATCTATAATCACAAGATCCCATTCAGTATAGGATTGCGATAATAACGACGACAGGCATCCTATAAAGAACTGCGGGCGATTACGGGTAATTAAGGTCACAGAAATTCTACCCGACATTATTTTTCCCCCTTGCTTTTCTCAAGTAACTCATAATACTCTACCTTAAGGTCTTCATATCCATGCCCGTAGTATCTGTTAATAATATTTTTGATAGCTATCCGTTCGGTGTTAATTTTCCTGATTAACCTGGCTGATTTGCCTGCCCTGGCGTCAGAATTGTTTTTATCTTTCACCATCGATTCCAAGATAGAGATTTTGATGTTCACAATAGATAACCTGTCCATTAAATCCCCTAATCCAAATAAAAATTTCTGGCTACTCTTCTTTTTTCTCATCATTTTTCGCCTCCTTTTCATTTTTAATCTCAATAAAAGCGAACCAATCTAATTTCCTGCTATTAGTATATCCTTCCAAGAGAATATCAAGATTACCGGTCGTAACTTTCCATTTATGGTCAGCCGACTCTACCATTCTCACCCGATCAGGATTTTTACGATAATCCTCTCCCGCAAACGGCATTGTAATTAAAACCTTATCCTTACTCACTCTGTATGCTTCTTCTAACATCGTTCTCGCAACTCCTAAATCTAAGTGTTCCAATACTTCCGCAAGCACAACGGTTGAAAAACTTTTATCAGGAAACGGGAGACCATATCTGGCATCCAAAACATAGAAATCTATATCCTTCTTCTTTGTCTGCTTGGCAAGCCTAATTCTATCACTATCATAATCTATCCCACAATGTCTGTAACCTTCTTTTGGCGGAAGCATACTATCTACAATGAACCCATTTGAGCAGCCGATATCCAGAACGCCTTCTTCGGTAATTGCGTGCTCTACTATCCATTTTACCCTTTCAATCTGCCATTTGTCCTTGTAGCTACCGTCATTATGAACAGGTTGATGTATCTTTGATATATTCGGGTTATCAATAACGAATTTCTGGGTTGAAGGGTCAAAATCTTTTGTATAATATTCTTCAGGGGAATACAACTTCACGCTTCCGATAGCCGCACCTTTTCTGTAAGTCGCCAAATTGTATTCAAAATCCTCTGGCGGAGGCGATTTATAACCTTCTGAAACCATAAAATCAAACAACATCTGTCTTGCCTTGATTAAATCTTTGTTATTCATAAATTCTGTCTCGCCCATAAAGGGCTCTTGAGAATTTTCCAAGCCGAGGATCCACGCAAGATGCCAGTCATTCGGATAAATTAACTTAAAATTATACTTTTCTGGATTAAGCCAAATGTCGCAACAGGGAAAGGGGACAAAAGTTGATAATGTAGTTCGGTCCGGTTTAACTCTCCGAATCCACGAAATCATATTGTTTACCGTAGCCCACGATTCGCCTGGCAGTCCTACAATAAAATACGCTTTTGACTGAATACCGGCATCCTTGATCGCCCCAATGGACTCCTCACACTGAACGCTGGTAATCCGTTTATTCACCAGATTCAATATTCCGTCATCGGGATTTTCCACTCCAACCGCCAACTCTGTAATCCCCGAATCTTTAGCCACCTTTAGCAAATCTTTATTCTTGCAAATCAAATCAGCTCTTGAATGTGTCCTCCACCGCATACCCAGTCTGGCAAGGGATTCGCAAACATCAGCAAAATGTTTTCTATCAAGCAAGGTAAGTTCATCTACGAGCCGAACTTCTTTAACCCCATATTCGTTCTTAAGCAACTTAATTTCCCGAAGAACATTTTTCGCTGAACGGAGACGATAAGTTCTTCCAAAAGTATCATGAGAAGCACAGAAGGCACAATTGTAAGGGCATCCCCTTGAACAAGTTATGCAAGTTGCAGGAGCCCCTTCTTCTACCAGATGATGTGAGATTATATCGGGAATTAAATCCCAAGCGGGAAACGGTAAATCATCCAAATTCTTCCAGTAATCACGCACAGAGTTCGTTTTTATTATCCCATCATCGTTGTAACAAATCCCGTTAATCTCATTTAGCGGTTTTCCTCTCACCAATTCCAAAACCGTTTGCTCGCCCTCGCCGATACACGCAATATCAAAGATTCCCTCTTCTATTACCTGCGTTGGTAATGCAGAAGGATGCGCCCCCCCACAAATTAAGACAGAATCAGGATATAACTTTTTAATCAATCTTCCCACGGCATTTGCAACAGGCACATCTGCGGTAGTCATACTGATGCCATAAAATTTATAACCAGAAGGAATTTTACCAGCCCATTCATCGGGAGGCACTCCCGCCAGGTCGCAAACTCGCACTTTTTCGCTATGTTTCCTGATATAACTGGCAATATAGAGAATGCCAAGTGGAATTTGAAGTTTTTCATCATATAACAAGAAATTTGGCACTCTTATTAGAACTATTTCACTGTCAAACTTTGCCATTTTTTATTAAATCCTCGCCTGATTTCAGATCAGTCGGCTCACTTGGCCCAAAAAATAGGCTATTTAAGCAAGAAATAACCATCTCCGGGCGAATTTCTCTCATACATTTCGGGTAACTGTATTTCCAGCAGGACATAAACCAGAAGGGTCCACCGCAGAAACAATCACGGCAAGTCCCAATCTGGATATTTATGTTGTCTGAATAGCCGAAAAGGGAAGGCGAAGTGGGTCCAAAGAGAACGATTGATTGAGTTTTTACCGCTCTGGCAATATGCACAAGACCACTTTCGGTCCCAATAAGCAATTTTGCCTGGGCAATTACATCGGCAACCTGATGCACATCGGTTTTGCCCCGCAAATCAATGGAAACATTTTTGTAGATGTCTTGATTAAGTAATCCTACCAGCACTGTTGCAATTTTATGCTCTGCCAACCAGTTTATCACTTCCTGCCAGTAATCGGAAAACCATCCCTTTGTTGGCGCCTGTGTAGAATCGGTATGTAGCGCCACAAAGGACTTGTCCTGAAAGTTCACTGGATATTCCCTCCTCCAAATAAATAAATCGTCCGCTGAAGCGTTTAGATTGGTTGTAACGAAGGGTAAGGCAAATGTGTTAATGCTGTAATTTAGCAATAAACGGTTAGAAAGGTATGAATACTTATCAAAGAGGATTTTATTGGCGCCATCATCAAGAGAGGGGTTATTAAAGTATGTTTTGATGGTATATTGGCAATCAAAGAAGATTTCAAATCTTTTTATCTCACTAGCGGGTTTCCAATCAAATTCGGTGCTCTTGATATAATCAATGTTGGGGTCACGAATCAGCACATCCTTACAATCATTCCGCACAAAAACGGTAATTTCGCAGGGAAAATACTTCATTTTAACCGCTTTTGCGAAGGCCGAAAGAAAAATGGTATCGCCAATTCCGCCAATTCGGGAAATCCCGATAGATATTTTGTCCTTCACCTTTTCAATGATTTAATGTGTTTGTTCAGGAGTGCTTGAAACCTCTTTGGTTTCCGGGGTGAAAAGCCCGAGAACCTTCCTAAACCCTTTTTTGTCTTCGTCGGTAGGCACAATTGCCCCCGCTTTAACCGCATTTACCCAAATCTGATAGAGACTTTCCATCCCTTCTGGCGCAATTTGGTTAAATTTTAAACTCGGATAGCGAACAATATCGCCGTAATTATAATCTACCAGTGGCCTGATTATCTGCGGATTAACACAATTCTCTATTTCATTACCAAGCTCGTTTAAAACCCAGATAAAAAGGTCAAATTGCTTCTTTCCAAGAGCATACGAGCCGAATTTAGTGCCTGAGACACCTAATAACTGCGGGCAAAGAATAGAACGGGCAATCTGACTATCCAATGCATCCATCGTATGTAGCCATAACTCCCCTTTTTCCTTCGCAACCTCCAGCAAATCAATAGCAAAGGCGTCGGACTTAATGACGGATGTTTTATGCTGGATGTCTTTTATAATTTGGAGCAGAGTTTTTTTCTGTTCAGGTGTGGCATTTTTTGGATGTGTTCCTACCGCTGTCGGAATGCCAAATCGTTCCATATAGATTGTCCAAAATTTAGTGAATACCGATTTCTGCCACCAAGCCCGATAAGTTGACTCAAGGTCAGATTTTCCATAGGGGTTCTGGAATTCTTCGTTGTAAGAAAAGACAACAAACTTATTAACTGGCAGTTCATTGCCGTCGCTATCTTTTATAGACACAAGATTATCAAAAGCATCCAGAACAAAGGTGTAATTGTCAGGCACTTTGTCTTTAATGTTTTTCAAAACAATCTTTCCTTTATACTGCCCTTTATCTGCGATGACCCAGTTTTTCTCCGAGATAGAATATCCAAAATCAATTCCCGTCATAATCCCCTTTAAGGCTTTGTGAAAGTTAATCGTATCAAGGGCATATCTGACAAAATCCGCAGATTCTTTCTCTTTAGGATCTGCGTTTTCTGGCTCAATGATTGAATATCCAGTGGATAACCGTGCAAACTTCTTGATAAAGAGGGCGGATTTAACCTGCTCATCCAGTCGCATTTTCCGATAATAATCAATGCCCTTGCGGGAAATAACCGTATCGGGATTGTATTTATCATAAGTCTCCCCAATTCCTAACTCGGTGCGCTCCCCCTTTGCTAATTCTTTATCAATTTGCGCCTTCTCTGCTTTTTCATCTGCTTTTGACTGAAAACTTTCTACCCTTTTCTGTCTAAAATTTCTCACTGGATTAAACATTATTCCTCCCTTACTTTAATTTAAAACTTCCCAACATTCGGGAGCCCCTCGGATAGGTCAATATGCTCTTCATCAGGGACATAAATTCTTTCCCCGCCCTCTACCGATTCATATTTCTCATTCGTATCGCCTCTACTCGCCAATAACTGATTAGCTAACAACACTGAAAACATCCGGTCAAGCGGAATACCTGTTGAACTTTTATAGGATGGAAGCAAGGATCGTTCCAGATCACAACTCAGATCCCCAAAATCTTTTTTCAAATCAGGGTCGTCAAGAAGTGTCCATTCCACATTTGCGAAGCGGGACATTGCATCCTCAATCAACTTATTGCGAATTCCTTTACTGCTAATGACCAGCGGCTCAAGGTTAGCCCCCAATTTCCTGATTGCCTCAACAGGAGAAGAACCAATGCCCGTAGCGTCGCCGAGCCCTACCGCATTATTATACCTTATCATCGCCCCTGCTACCCTTTTTTCCTGCATCTCCCAATCTAATTCCCCTTTAGGAAAAGCATCCATAAAAACCTGCGAGTTATCATAATTGTCAAAGATACTTAAGACGGTAAGATTGCGGGAGATAGCAAGATCAAGACCGGCGGAATAGGTATGCCCTTTTACAGGTTCTTTCGGCTGCGACAGAAAAACCATTTCAGAATTAGGGAATAACTCCATCTGCGAGCCAATCATTTCACCAAGATACCTTTCATTGAAAATAAGGGGAGGAAGCCTTTTTCGGATTGCATTAAACTTTTCCGGCTTAACTAACGGATTTGTTATTGAGGAGTGCTGGAAGTAAGCAACTTCACTTTTACCATCCCACTGATTAGGTTTCGGATTACCGGCGTGAGAAACAGCGTAGAACCAATTGTAGGGTCCTTTCTTCAAACAACCAGATGTCATAAGAAGCATCTTGGCGTCTGTATCAAGCGTTCTCGCTTCTAACCTTCCATCCCATACCTCATTTTTAATTTCCCTGCTTTCATCGGTGATTAAGAAATGCAAACCTTTCGCCTCAAGAGATTGAGGTTCTTCGGCGCTTTTCGCCTCAATTTGCTTTCCATCAAGAAACATAATAACACGGAATTTCATAGAACATCGTTTTGAGAGGAGCCCCAATTTATTCTTCGCAATCCAATACATCGGTTCAAAGATAGCATCGGCGTTTTTATAAGAGGAAGAAACTATCCAGGTAGGATATTCAATATTATGAGGGAGAAAGGTCATTGCTAACCCCTCCGCACTGGCACTCAAAGATTTTCCCCATCGAACGCCGCACGATAGGCACCGAACCTTCGCAGAACATTTATGTATTAACCATTGTTCCGGACGAGGCTCATATCCTATATCCTTAAAAAAAGCCGCTTTATTGAACTTTACTCTCGGCATTTTCTTTTACCTCTTCGCTTTCCTCAATTTCTGTAACGGGTTCTGCTTCCTTACTCTCGGCATCAATCGGTTCAAACCACCGCTTCATCATTTTGCCAACTTCCTCAGCCACAGGAGTGGCAAGATGTAATTTCGCAGTAAGTAAGATTTTTGCCGCCTCAAGACCATCCTGTAATGACGCTTCTTTAACTTTTGATGAGGCGTGGGCAATAATTGCCTTCAAAAGAGATGTTTCGGATATAGCGGTAATCAAGCCTTCATCCTCAAGTGTTTCCAGTATGCTATCGGCTTTCGCTTTTCGTGAGGCAAGAAAGTAATGTTGATACTCGTAGAGATAAGAAGGTGAAACTTTGTATCCCTTGGTCCGCAGAACCTTGGCTAAAATATACGGCTTCTCTCCCTCAAGAATTTTATCATCAATAAACGCCTTGAACCCACTGGTGCGGATGCCCATAAAATTTCTTTGTTTTTTAATTCCTCGCATAATAAAATTACATCACTCTACTATTCAATGCTTGACACTATTTATCTTAATATCGTTTGTAAAAGCCTTCCAGCATAACCAGGTAGCGATGGAAATCGGAAGAAAGAAAAACCAGAAAAAACAAAATGGCGAAACCAGAGCAAGAGGAAATAAAACAAACATAAAAATCATTCCCCCAATAAACATTTTTACATCCTTAATCCAGTTTTATATTTAATGTTATACCTCAAAAAAATATCTTTGTCAAGAGTGCGGAAATTTTCCACTATTGTGAATCAAAAAAGCGTTAAATCTTCTTTAACAGACTTAATTCTCGCCTCCGCTATCTCGCAATATGATTTATCCTGTTCAATACCGATATAATTAAATCCTAATTTCTTACAAGACATACAGGTTGTTCCACTGCCCGCAAACGGGTCAAGCACAATGCCTTTCGGTGGAGTTACTAATTTAACAAGATATTCCATAAGTTTGAGAGGTTTAACTGTGGGGTGATTGTTTCTTAACTTAACCTCTCCGTGAACTTTCCCATCATATTCTCTTGGGCTCGCATTCATCCCAGTTTTAGTAATTTCCTCCAACCCCTCACACCCCATATCCCGCTCTCGCTTTGATGCCTTCGCAACATAAAAGAAACGGGAAGCACCGCCTACATCATTATGTCCCCTTGTATCTTCTTCTAAATTTCCTTTTCCCCATATTGACCCCTTATTAGATATTTTTGCTCTTTTGCTTCTGTTTATCCCACTCTGCCTATCTAATTCTTTTGCACTTTCTTCATCTAAAATAAGATTGGCAGGGAAGCGACCTTGACAAAATTGGGGATTTTCTATCTTTTCTTTTTCTTTTTTTTCTTTATTCCATTGATAACATCCACTCCCACTTGGTTTTGCCCTACCTTCCATCATTATTTTTGTTCCTATTCTACTCCCATCCACATTTATCCCCCCCGTTCCCCATTTCAAACCATTAAAGGCAACATTTTT
>Ga0100393_10002143_pt1 | contig 19286 bp, 16 predicted proteins | sample CryGeymeta201517_FD_81546 | JGI IMG/M metagenome (GOLD analysis project Ga0100393, IMG submission 81546) | Groundwater microbial communities from Crystal Geyser aquifers in Utah, USA - Crystal Geyser metaG 2015-17 | ecosystem: Environmental > Aquatic > Deep subsurface > Groundwater | place... | reverse complement strand
TACCTAAGACCTAATACCTAAAATAAAGGAGGATTTTAAAAATGCCCTTTGATGCAACGAAGCTGGCTGACTGGCAGATTTCCGAAGAAGCGGAAAAAAATATGCCTACCCATGAAGATTGGCAGAATCGGCTGGGACTGCAAAAAGATGAAATGCTGCCCATGGGCCGTCTGTCCAAAATAGACTTCTTGAAAGTCATCAATCGTCTAAAGGACAAACCGGACGGAAAGTATATTGAGGTAACAGCAATCACACCTACCCCTCTGGGGGAAGGCAAAAGCACCACTTCAGTAGGTCTGATGGAGGGTTTGGGCAAACGGGGTTTGAATGTAGGAGGGTGCTTGCGGCAGCCCTCCGGAGGCCCCACCATGAACGTGAAAGGCACAGCAGCAGGCGGCGGCAACTCTTTGCTGATTCCCATGACCGAATTTTCATTGGGACTCACCGGAGACATCAACGACATAATGAACGCCCATAATCTTGCAATGGTCGCATTAACTGCAAGGATGCAGCACGAGCGCAACTACAACGACGAGCAGCTGCAGCGCCTTACAAAGATGAGGCGTCTTGACATAGACCCCACACGCGTAGAGATGGGGTGGGTCATGGACTTCTGCGCCCAGAGCCTCCGCAATATAATCATCGGCATTGGAGGCCGCCAGGACGGCTTTATGATGCAGTCAAAATTTGGTATTGCTGTTGGTTCCGAGTGCATGGCAATCCTGTCCGTAGCCAATGACCTCGCTGACCTGAAAAAGCGCCTTAATAACATCACCGTTGCCTTTGACAAAAGCGGCAAGCCTGTTACCACAGGCGACCTTGAAGTCGGCAATGCCATGGCAGCCTTCATGCGCAATACAATTAATCCAACCCTTATGTGCACTGCTGAATATAACCCCTGCTTTGTCCATGCCGGACCTTTTGCAAATATCGCCGTAGGCCAGTCTTCAATCATAGCCGACCGGGTCGGTTTAAAACTATTTGATTACCATGTTACCGAGTCCGGCTTTGCTGCGGACATTGGTTTTGAAAAATTCTGGAACGTCAAGTGCCGCTTCAGCGGACTGAAGCCTCATGTATCCGTACTTACTACAACTGTTCGCGCGCTGAAAATGCACGGCGGCGGTCCAAAGGTTGTTGCAGGCAAGGCATTGCCTGATGAGTACACAAAAGAGAATCTTGCGCTTGTTGAAAAAGGCTGCGCCAACATGGTTCATATGATAAATGTCATCAGAAAATCAGGCATAAATCCCGTTGTCTGTATCAATCGTTTCTATACTGACACAAATGCTGAAGTGGCTCTCGTCAAAAAAGCTGCTGAAGCTGCGGGGGCGCGCTGCGCTGAATCTCAGCATTGGCTTAAAGGCGGTGACGGCGCGCTTGAACTGGCAGACGCAGTCATAGACGCCTGCAATGAGAAAAACAACTTTAAGTTCCTATACCCTCTGGAGATGAAACTGCGCGACCGCGTGGCGCTCATCGCAAAGGAAGTATACGGAGCTAACAGCGTATCCTGGTTGCCGGAAGCCGAGGCCAAGGCCAAGATGCTGGAAAATGACCCCAAGTACGCGGACTTTGCCACAATGATGGTCAAGACCCACTTAAGCCTCACCCATGACCCGGCTGTCAAGGGAGTTCCTAAAGGATGGACATTGCCCATCAGAGACGTCCTGATTTATTCCGGCGCAAAGTTCCTGTGCCCCTGCGCAGGGACTATCAGCCTCATGCCCGGAACAAGTTCCAATCCTGCATACAGAAGGGTTGATGTGGATGTGAATACCGGAAAGGTCAGCGGATTATTCTAAAAAGGATACTGAGTGAAATTAAGAGGGCGTCCCGAGCTGTTCGGGACGCCCTTCTTTTGTTTTAGCTCTTTTTTTTATTTCTCCACAACCTTCACCTTCATCTCAATCCTCTCATCAGGATTATCATTTCTATCCCTCGGCTGGCTCACTATCTTGTCCACTGCATCCATGCCTGAGACAACTTCTCCAAAGACTGTGTACTGCCTATCAAGGAAAGGCGCATCAGCAACACAGATGAAGAACTGGGAGCCCGCGCTGTCAGGATTGGCAGACCGGGCCGCAGAGAGAGTTCCTCTTTTGTGCGGCTTACTATTAAATTCTGCCTTAATCGTATATCCCGGACCTCCCATTCCGTGCCTTGACTTGTCAGGACTTTTAGAATTCGGGTCTCCTCCCTGTATCATAAAGCCCGGAATAACTCGGTGGAATATCGTGCCGTCGTAAAATCCTTTTTTTGCAAGGTCCGTAAAATTCTTAACGTGATTGGGAGCAGCGTCAGGGAAAAACTTTAACTCAATATCCCCGAATTTAGTCTCTATTGTTGCCTTTGTCTCTGCCATTTTTATAATCTCCTTCAGTAAGCTGACAGCTATCAGCTATTAGCTTTCTATTTGTTTTTTAATGTTTGAATGCCCTCTGTCCTGTGAATACCATTGCTACTTTTGGCTCAGCCTCATTGCAGGCCTCAATAACCTCAAAATCCCTCTCCGAACCTCCGGGCTGGACCACTGCCGCAACTCCTTGCTTTATCCCTGCATCAATGCCATCTCTGAATGGGAAAAATGCATCGGAGACCATTACAGAGCCTATGAGACCTCCCTTGTTCCTCTTAGTCTCTTCATCTATCTCATTAAGGAGTTTCCTGTCGCGCTTCCCCTGCTCCGCCTCAAGTTCAAACGTCTTATAAGGTATTCCGCATTTCTTGAAACAAAGCGCATCTGCATACTTTGTGTATGCCTTGAACACTGCAATCTCGGCAACCCCTACCCTGTCCTGCTCACCTGTGCCGATGCCGACTGTAACGCCGTCCTTCACATAGATGACAGAATTTGAGGTGATGCCCTGCTCAACATTCCAGCCAAACAGCATATCCTCATATTCTCTGTCTGTCGGAGCCCTCTCTGCAATATATTCCCTGCCTTTGTATATTGTTTTTGCAGGAAGGAAATCATTCTTGGTCCTTATCCTGTTCATAGGAGACTGCTGGACAATTATTCCGCCGTCAATCAATGATTTGAATTCCACGAAACGGAAGTCCCTGTATTTAGAGAGTTCGTCTATCTTTTTGACTCTGATTATCCTGAGATTTTTTCTTTTGGCAAGGATTTCAACCGCGCCTTCTTCAAAATCAGGCGCTGCAACAACCTCCAGGTAATTCGCATTAACCATCTCTGCTGTCTTTATGTCCATAGCCCTGTTTACGACAAGACAGCCTCCGAAGGCCGCAATCCTGTCCGCCATGTTAGCCCTGTTATACGCATCGGCAATGTCTTTGCCGTATGCTGCTCCGCAGGGATTGTTATGCTTCAATATTACAGCAGCAGGTTTATCCATAAGATACTTCATTATATTGAGAGCGTTGTCAAGGTCTGTCATATTAATCTTTCCCGGATGTTTCCCCGCCTGAATCATGTCCTCTTCTGCAATGCTGCTTACAAGCCCGCTGCCGGGATTTATATACTGGCAATTGCCGAGAATCAAATTCCCGCTAACCAATTCATAAAGAGCAGCCTGCTGGTCCGGGTTTTCTCCGTAGCGAAGCCCCTTCTCAATAAGCTCTCCTGTCTTTTCATTTGGTATCTTCCAGGTGCGCTTCTTATAAACAAGCGCCTGCCCGCCGAATTTTATAGTCATGTCGTCAGGAAAATTATCATCCATAATAGTGCGGTACATTTTTTTAAGTTCAGACATAAAACCTCCTTGGGATTAAAAAATAGGTGTAAGTATAATAACAAAACGAAGTGAAATGAGGAAAGAATTTTTAATTTTTGATAAGATTTAGACATGAAACAAGTCGGCTTTATCTATGACGATATATTCCTTTCGCATGAAACTCCGGAGCGGCATCCCGAGTGCAAAGAGAGATTAATAGCAATCATTGATACGCTTAAAACCTCAGATATTTGGGATAAGCTCATACACATAAAACCCCGCAAGGCTGAGTTCAAGGATATAGAGGCGGTGCATACTCATGAATATATTGAAAGAATCAAAAAGGCAGAGCCCGGTTATATTGATTCCGACACATATCTATCCGGAGGCACATTTGAAGCTGCGCTGTACGCGGCAGGCGGTGTGATAGAGGCCATAGACAGATGCAAAAAAGGAGAAATTGAGAGGGCCTTCTGCGCTGTTCGTCCTCCGGGACATCATGCAGAGTCAGAAAAGGCGATGGGGTTCTGCATATTCAATAATGTTGCGGCTGGAGCTCGGTATGCTCAGAAAAGAGGATACAGAAAAATATTCATCATAGATTTTGACGTCCATCACGGAAACGGCACGCAGCATATATTTGAGGAAGATGACACTATTTTTTATTTCAGCACCCACCAGTATCCGCATTATCCCGGAACAGGCAGCGGCTCCGAAAAAGGAAAAGGCAAAGGCGAAGGATACACTTATAATATCCCTCTGAATTCAGGTTCCGGCAATAATGATTACCTCCACATTTACCACGACATACTTCCTGATATTGTCCGGAGGTTTGCTCCGGATATTATTCTCGTGTCTGCGGGTTATGACATCCGCGCGGAAGACCCGCTTTCGGGAATCAGGGTATCAGATGAAGGCATAAAAAGCATAGTAAAAGGTATTCTCTCATGCTCCGAGCATTCAGCTATCAGCCATCATCCGCCTCAGGCGGAATCAGCTAAAAACTTTTCTATTCCCGTTATCTTTGCGCTTGAAGGAGGTTATGATTTGCAGGCGCTCGGCAAGTCGGTTTTACTGACAATCAAAGAGATGCTAACATAGTCCGAATTACTCTTTAAGTCTCTTAAAAACCAGACAGGCATTTGTTCCGCCGAAACCGAATGAGTTGGACATGACACAGTTAACATCCATCTTCCTTGCCTTATGAGGAACGTAATCCAGGTCGCACTGAGGGTCGGGATTGTCCAGGTTTATTGTCGGAGGAACAATATTATCCCTCATACATAAGACACATACAACCGCCTCAACGCCCCCTGCGGCCCCGAGAAGATGTCCTGTCATGGATTTTGTTGAACTCACTGCAAGCTTATATGCATGCTCTTTAAATACCGTCTTTATAGCGATGCTCTCAAGTTCATCCCCATATTTTGTGGATGTCCCGTGCGCATTTATATAGTCAACTTCTGAAGCGGCAACTCCTCCGTCTTTTAACGCTGCGGCAATACACCGGGCGGCGCCTTCTCCATCCGGAGCAGGAGAAGTCATATGGTAAGCGTCTGCGGTCATCCCGTATCCGACAATCTCTGCATATATTCTGGCGCCCCTTGAACGCGCATATTCAAGGCTCTCAAGCACCATTATGCCTGCGCCTTCTCCCATCACAAAACCATTTCTGCCTATGTCAAACGGCCTGCTTGCCTTTTCAGGTTCATCGTTTCGTGTAGAAAGCGCCTTCATCGCATTGAAACCGCCAATCCCCAGCGGCGTTATCACAGATTCAGTGCCGCCTGCAATCATAGCATCAGCATCGCCTCTCTGAATTATCTTGAAGGCGTCTCCTATTGAATGACTGCCGGTGGCGCAGGCCGTCGCAACTGCAGAATTCGGGCCCTTGGCGCCGTGTTTCATGGACACATGGCCGCCTGCAAGATTTATTATTAGCATAGGAATAAAGAAAGGCGTTATCCTTCTGGGGCCTTTTTCAAGGAGAACAGAATGGTAATGCTCAATTGCCGGCAGCCCGCCCATGCCCGAGCCGATTGTCACACCGACACTTTCGGCATTACTGTCCGTTATCTTTAACCCCGAATCCTTTACAGCCATATCCGAAGCTGCAATGGCCAGATGGATAAAGCGGTCCATCTTTTTTACTTCTTTAGGCTCTATATAGTCCTCAGGGTTAAATCCCTCCACCTCTCCGGCTATCTGAGTTGCAAAAGCCGAGGCGTCAAACCGGGTCAGTTTTCTTATACCCGACCTGCCTTCAATAAGCCCTTTCCAGCTTTCTTCTGCTCCAATACCGAGAGGCGTGACAAGCCCTACGCCGGTTACAACAACTCTTCTTTTTTCCATTAAGCTTTTTTGCTATTGATATACGATATTGCGTCTTTGACCTTTGTTATCTTTTCAGCATCCTCATCCGGTATCTCTATGTTGAATGTCTCTTCAAACGCCATTACAAGCTCAACGGTATCTAACGAGTCCGCTCCGAGGTCTTCAACAAAGGACGCCTCAGGCTTCACCTCGGCCGGATTAACGCCAAGCTGTTTTGATATAATCTCTTTTACCTTTTCTTCTAACATTAAAACACCTCCAAATTATTTTTCAAAAATCAGGGATTGGGGATTAGGGATTGGGGATTAGTTTCCGGATTTTCTTGCTAACCCCCAAACCCTAACCCCTAAACCCTGATTGCTACATATACATCCCGCCGTTAACATGTATCACCTGTCCCGTTATATAACCCGCATCCGGCGATGCGAGAAAAACAACGGCATTTGAAACATCATCTGTTGTGCCGAATCTTCCCAGCGGAATCGCCCTCTTCATCTCTTCCTTAATGTTTTCAGGAAGGGCGTCGGTCATGGCCGTTGTTATAAAGCCGGGGGCGACTGCGTTTGCGGTTATCCCCCTGCTTGCATATTCCTTCGCAGCAGTCTTTGTCAGCCCGACTATCCCCGCCTTTGATGCGCTGTAGTTTGCCTGCCCCGGGTTCCCTATAAAAGCAACCACTGACGATATATTTATAATCCTGCCGTATCTCTGTTTTGCCATTACCTTAACCGCCTCCTTAGAACAGAGGAACACGCTCTTCAGGTTAATGTTAATAACGGCGTCCCAGTCTTCTTCCTTCATCCTCATTATAAGCCCGTCTCTTGTTATGCCTGCATTATTTACGAGAATATCCATCCTCCCGAATTCTTTTGATACCTCTCCGAATACTTTAGCCACTTCTTCTGACTTTGAGACGTCAAGTCCAATTCCTGCCGCCCTAACGCCCAGCTTTTCCATCTCTGCCGCCGTCCCCCGCGCCTGCTCGCTGCTTATGTCGGCAATCACAATGTTGACGCCTTTTCGTGCAAGAGCGCCGGCTATTGTCTTTCCAATCCCTCGTGCGCCGCCTGTGATAACAGCCACCTGCCCTTTAAAATCCATTAATCCCTCCGAATCAAAAAACCAGCTATAATTTTAACAGAGAGTCCTCTTTATTTTCCAGTCCCCTCAGAAAAAATTCCGATTAAAGACAGAAAAGCAAAATAAAAATTACCGATGAATCTTATCTCAAAAAAACAGAAAAAAACAAGTGTGATATATGTTATAATTCAAAATTGTAATGCACTATCTTATCACAGCAGTCTAATTTTTATGAAGAAAAAAATGAGCAAAAAAATAAGAAAGGCTTTATTCCCGGCAGGCGGTCTTGGCACAAGGTTTCTGCCGGCGACAAAGGCGTCGCCCAAAGAGATGCTGCCGATTGTTGACAAGCCGATGATACAGTATGCGGTTGAAGAAGCCATCGCATGCAATATTGAAGAGTTCATAATAATCACAGGCAAATATAAGAGCGCTATTGAAGACCATTTTGACTCGGCTTATGAACTTGAAGAAAATCTCAGGAAGATGGATAAGAAAAAACTTCTCTATGAAATAACAAAGCTCAACCATTTGAACTTCGCATACATAAGGCAGAAGGCAGCGTTAGGACTCGGGCATGCAATCCTCTGCGCCAGGCCATTTGTAAATGATGAGCCCTTTGCAGCGCTGTTAAGCGATGATGTGATTGCGCCGGAAGAAACATTGCTGAGAGATATGATGCGGCTGTATGAAAAATTCGGCTGTTCAATACTTGCGCTTGAAGAGGTTCCAATGACAGAAATCCATAAATACGGCGTAATAAAGGGGAATCCCTGCGGCAGCGGGGTTTATAAAATCAGCGACCTCATTGAAAAACCTGCGAGAGAAAAGGCGCCGTCCAACCTGGCAATAATAGGCAGATACATTCTCACCCCGCAGATATTCGGCGCACTTGAGAAATTGCCTCCGGGCAGGGGCGGAGAGATACAACTGACAGACGGACTCAAAAAACTTCTTAAAAAAGAACCCCTTTACGGTTATATTTTTAAGGGCCGGCGCTATGACGCAGGGGATAAGTTGGGCTATCTTAAAGCAACTATCAGCTTTGCCCTGAAAAATCCGGAGGTTTCAAAACCGTTTATCAAATATCTGCTTGATGCAGCGGCAGTGTTAGAAAATAAAGGGGTCTGGAGATAAAAATGGCAAAAGCAGTGGAAAAAGAAGAAAAAGAGCTTGAAATCCCTGACAGTCTTCCCGTGCTTCCTATAAGGGACATAGTCGTTTTCCCCTATATGATACTCCCTCTGTTTGTGGGAAGAGAAATGTCCATAAAGGCAATAGAGTATTCATTAAGCACAAACAAGATGATAATGCTCATTGCGCAGAAAGACCTTAATGCTGAGAATCCGTCGCCTTCCGGTCTCTACCATGTAGGCACCGTAGGGCTCATAATGAGGATGCTGAAACTCCCTGACGGGAGAGTCAAGGTGCTGGTGCAGGGGCTGAGCAAGGCAAAGGCAGTAAAATTTCTTAAGGAAGAGCCGTTCTTTACTGCGAGCATAGAAAAAATAACAGATACCCCGCCGGAAGAAATAACTATAGAGATTGAGGCGGTAATGAGAACTGTAAAGGAACAGATAGATAAAACAGTCTCTCTCGGCAAAACAATACTTCCTGATATTATGATTGTGATTGAAAATCTTGAAGACCCGGGAAAACTTGCCGACCTCATTGCCTCAAACATCGGATTAAAGACAGAGCAGGCGCAGGAAGTGCTTGAGATAACCGAACCTGTCCAGCGGCTGAAAAAAGTCAGTGAAATACTGAACCGGGAAATAGAGCTCCTTACAGTCCAGCAAAAGATTCAGACAGAAGTCAGGGGCGAGATAGACAAAAATCAGAGGGAATACATCCTCAGAGAACAGCTCAAGGCTATACAGAAAGAACTCGGCGACATTGACGAGCGCACAGAAGAGATAAAGGAATTCAAGAAAAAGATTCTGGAAGTAAAGATGCCTGAAAAAGTCCAGAAGGAGGCGGAGAAGCAGCTCAAGCGGCTTGCGAAGATGCACCCTGACAGCGCCGAGGCGGGAACTGTAAGGACCTATCTTGAATGGATGGTTGAACTGCCGTGGTCCAAACAGACAAAAGACAATCTTGATATAAAAGCTGCAAAAAAGGTTCTTGATGACGACCACTATGACTTAGAGAAGGTAAAGGAGCGAATCCTGGAATATCTCAGCGTAAGAAAGCTGAAAAAGGAAAAGATGAAAGGGCCTATACTCTGCTTTATAGGCCCTCCCGGAGTTGGAAAGACGTCGCTGGGCAAATCCATTGCCAGGTCGCTTGGAAGGGAATTCGTCCGCATGTCTTTGGGCGGGGTCAGAGATGAAGCAGAAATCAGAGGACACAGAAGAACATATGTCGGCGCGCTTCCGGGCAGGATAATACAGGGCATAAAAACAGCAGACACAAATAATCCTGTATTCATGCTGGACGAGATAGACAAGATTGGAACGGACTTCAGAGGCGACCCCTCATCCGCGCTTCTTGAGGTGCTGGACCCCGAACAGAACAACACCTTTGTGGACCATTACCTTACAGTCCCTTTTGACCTTTCAAGGACAATGTTCATAACAACAGGCAACCTGGTTGACACAATTCCCGGAGCCCTCCGCGACAGGATGGAAATAATCTATCTCTCCGGATATACGTCAGAGGAAAAAATCGGCATTGCAAAGAATTATCTTATCCAGAAACAGCTTGAAGAACACGGCATCACAGATAAGGTGTTGAGGATAACAGACGCTGCAGTTCTCATGACAATATCTCAGTACACAAGAGAGGCCGGCGTCAGAAACCTTGAAAGAGAGATAGCCCACCTATGCAGAAAAGTCGCAAAGAAAATAGCAGAGGGGAAACAGAAAAAATTTGTTATAACCGCGAGAAACCTTCCCAAGTATCTCGGTATTCCAAAATATCTTCCTGAAGAAGAGATGGAAAAAGACGAAGTCGGCGTCTCAACCGGTCTTGCATGGACAGAGTCAGGCGGCGATATAATCTATGTAGAGGCTACTACAATGAAGGGCAAGGGCAGTCTCACACTCACAGGCCAGCTCGGAGACGTAATGAAGGAATCCGCTCAGGCAGCCTTAAGCTATGTCCGCTCAAGGGCTAAGTCGCTCGGGATAAAGGATGAGGTCTTCGCAAAGACAGATATTCACATACATGTCCCGGCAGGCGCAATACCCAAAGACGGCCCCTCAGCAGGTATAACCATGGCAACCGCCATCGCATCCGCATTTACAGGAAAACCTGTCCGAAAGGATACGGCAATGACAGGCGAAATTACACTAAGAGGGAGGGTGCTTCCAATAGGCGGCCTCAAAGAGAAGGCTTTAGCGGCAAAGAGAATGGGCATAAACCATATCATTATCCCGAAAAGAAACAAGAAAGACCTTGAAGACATCCCCAAATATGTAAAGAAGGATATGGCCTTCATCTTTGCCGATACAATGGATGACGTGCTTAAAGCTGCGCTGAAAACCAATTCAAAAAAAAATCAAAAGTAAAAATTAATGAATTCCTTTTTTTTGAACTTTAATTTTTGCATTTTGAATTTGTTTATATGAAACTCTCTGAAATCGGCGAATTATCCCTCCTGAAAACAATCCGCAAAAGATTTGCCGTCTAATCAAAAGACGTCATCGCAGGCATAGGCGATGACACAGCGGTGATAAGACCGCCCGGGGAAAATCTGCTCGTAACCACTGATATGATGGTTGAAGGCATTCACTTTGACCTGAACCTTATAACGCCCTTCCAGCTCGGATTCAAACTCGTCTCTGTGAATGTAAGCGACATATACGCTATGGGCGGAACCCCTCAATATCTTCTTCTTGATATTGCAATGAACAGAAATAAAGAGAAATCATTTGTTGACAGTTTCCTGGACGGCATACGCCGCGCAATGAAATTATACGGAGTCTTTCTCATCGGCGGAGACATTTCTTCCTCAAGAAAAGATATGGTCCTTGCAGCAGCGCTCATTGGCAATGCGAAAAGGCATATAAGACGCTCAGGCGCAAAAATAGGGGACAGAATATATGTAACAGGGAATCTCGGGGATTCAGCATGCGGGCTGGAGATTCTTAAAAAAGCTATCAGCCATCATCCGCCTCAGGCGGAATCAGCTATCAGCAACGAACCAACCGCTAAAAGCTATCCGCTGACTGTTAAATATAAACAGAAGGGACTAAAGTGGAATACTATCGCTCCGTTGATTCAGCGTCACCTTATGCCTGAGGCAAGAAATCCAAAAGGGTTCGCTAAATATGCAGCGGCAATGATTGACTTAAGCGACGGACTCTTTATGGACCTGTCAAGGCTCTGTGATGAAAGCAGGGTTGGAGCAAGGATATTCCTGGAGCGCATCCCTGTCTCCGGCAGAATGAGGACAGTATCTTCCCTGCTTAGACTGGACGCCATAAAACTTGCCTGTTCAGGCGGAGAGGACTATGAATTGCTTTTCACGGCGCCATCTGACTACAAGCCGCGAGCCATGAGCCATGAGCTAAAAATCACCTGCATAGGAGAAATAACAAAGAGAGGCAGAGTCGTCATTGATGCAGCAGGCAGGGAATCACAACTAAAACCTTCGGGATACCAACACTTTGAAATTCAGAGATAGGCTCAGAAACATTTTATCTATTAAGGATTCTCCTCACAGACTGGCAATGGCCTTTTCCATTGGTATCTTTATAGGCATGTCTCCACTGCTGGGACTTCATACTATTCTCGGAATCGCAGCAGCTTGGATTTTCAGACTGAACAGGATTGTCACCATCACAGGCGTGTTCATCACAAACCCATGGACTATCGTCCCCATTTATACCTTCAGCGCTTATATCGGAGCCAGATGCCTCGGCTTAAAACAGGTAATACCTCAAATAAACTGGCAGCATATCACCTTCAGCAGCTTTGCGCATGAACTAAATCCCCTGCTCAAACCTTTTGTCTTTGGCACGCTGCTGATGGGTTTCATCTCGGCTGTTATCAGCTATTTTATTATTTATTATGCGATAAAAAAGGCGCGTTCCTATGGCAAATAAATTTTTCCTTGCAAGCCTGGGGTGTCCGAAAAACCTTGTTGACTCTGACGCCCTTACGGAGGAACTCATCAACAGCGGATTATCACATCTTGATAATCCTGAAAATGCAGATATACTCCTCATCAACACATGCGGGTTCATAGAGGATGCAAAAAAAGAGTCCATAGAAGAGATACTGAAGCTGGCTGAGATAAAGAAGGGGCAGAAAAAGATGCAGGATGCAAGATTCAACCCCCCTCTATCCCCCCTTAGTAAGGGGGGAATTAAAGGGGGGTATCGTGAATCGTGCATCGTGAATCATGAATCAAAAGACAATAATAAGAAGCTAATTGTCTTCGGATGTCTTGCAAAAAGGTACAGAGACGAACTTCTCAACGAGATTCCGGAGATAGACGCGATATTCGGAGTCGGAGAAGACGACAAAATAGTTGAGTACTGCAAAAATTTGCCGATTATCTCCGAGGGGGACAGTCCCGATTCTACGACTCCGCTCTGCTCCGTCCGTAAATCTGGGACAGTCCCCTCCCAAAATTTGCCAATTCACCCATTCACCCACTCACCCATTCACCCATTCAGCAGCTATGCCTATCTCAAGATTGCGGAAGGCTGCAGCAGGAAATGCACATACTGCGTTATCCCGTCAATCAGAGGAGAATACAAAAGCATCATGCCTGATGAGATTATGAAAAAAGCAGAGGGTTATATAAACGCAGGAGTAAAAGAGCTTGTGCTGGTTGCGCAGGATACCGCCTCCTACGGCAAAGACCTCAATCCGCCTGAGGCGGCTGACATTGCTGCTCTCCTCAAAGACCTCTGCTCAATAAAAGGTGATTTCTGGATAAGACTGCTCTATGCGTATCCTGCGTCAATAAAAGAAGCGCTCCTAAATGTAATTGCCGGAGAAGAAAAAATCTGCAAGTATCTGGATATGCCGTTTCAACATTCTGAGGACAGAATCCTCAAGCTCATGAAAAGAGGAGGCGGCAGAAAGGAATACTTGACCCTCATCAAAAAAATCAGGCGCGCTGTCCCTGATATTGCGCTCAGGACCACATTCATAGCTGGTTTTCCTTCTGAGACAGAGGAGGAATTTAACTCGCTTATAAAATTCATAGAGGAAGCGGAATTTGACAGGCTTGGCGCCTTTAAATATTCAAAAGAAGAAGGCACGCCCGCCTCAAGACTCAAAGGACATCTGACAAAGACAGTAAAGAACAGCAGATTTGATACAATAATGAGGTGTCAGGCAGATATATCCCTCAAGAAAAACAAGGCATTAATAGGCAGGAGATTCAAGGCTGTAATTGACGAAGTTAGTGAGGGGACAGCGGTCGGAAGACTGTATTCCCAGGCGCCTGAGATAGACGGGGTGGTAATAATGGAGGATACAAGATACAGGATGCAGGATTCAGGATACAACCCCCCTCTATCCCCCCTTAGTAAGGGGGGAATTAAAGGGGGGTATCATGCATCCTTTGAATTAAAAGTCAACCATTCACCCATTCACCGCTTCACCCATTCACCAGTCATGGTCGGCGATTTTGTGACTGTTGAGATTACAGATGTTTATGATTATGACTTAAAGGGGATTATCGTAAGATGAGAAAAATTCCGTGGCTGCATATAGTTTTGTTTATCGCTACTTTTGTTTCCACCCTTTCAGTGGGCGCGCTCCAGACACAGACAATAGAAGACATAATAAAAACTCCGTCAAAAATAACAGCCGGGCTGCCCTTTGCGCTGACCCTTATGCTTATACTCCTCTGCCATGAGCTGTCGCATTATATCGCATCCAGAAAGCACGGAGTGAAGGCAACCCTGCCCTATTTCATTCCCGCGCCTACCTTAATAGGCACACTCGGCGCATTTATAAAAATGAAATCTCCCATCACTACAAGAGAAGCGCTTATAGACATTGGCGCATCAGGCCCCATAGCTGGCTTTATAGTCTCACTTCTGGCAGTCATCATAGGCCTTCCGCTCTCCGGGATAATAGCGGCAAAGGGATTGGAAGGCAGCCTGTCTCTCGGAGACTCTCTGCTTTTCTCTTTGCTCTCTCAATTAATTCTGGGCAAAGTTCCTGAATCATACGATGTGCTTTTGCATCCCATTGCATTTGCAGGCTGGATAGGTTTTTTTGTTACAGCATTGAATCTGATACCGGTAGGACAGCTTGACGGGGGACACATTGCCTATGCCCTGCTGGGCGAAAAAAATGAGAATGTCTCAAAAATACTGGTCCTTTCCATGCTGATACTCGGCTTCTTATTCTGGGAGGGCTGGATTATATGGGCCATACTGCTGATTATCCTGGGGCTAAGACATCCTCCTGTCATGTACTGGGAAACGCCTCTGGACAGCAAAAGAAGGTTCATCAGCTGGATTACAGCAATAATATTCATCCTGACATTTATCCCTGTGCCGTTTAAGGTTATGCCGTAGGTGGAATACCCTTGATTTTTATCACAGTTTAAATCAAAATAAATAAAAAGTTAAGAGTTGAGAGTTAAATTTAAAGCCTTCCTCAGAAAACTTTTCACTTTTAACTTACAAACCAAAAGGAGACCTGCAAATGAAAGTAATTCTCAAGGAAGACGTGAAGAATCTCGGCAAGATGGGCGATATGGTCAATGTCGCTGAGGGACATGCAAGAAATTTTCTTATCCCCCAAAAACTCGCAGTGGAGGCAATCACAAAAAATATAAAGGCGCTTGAGCTCCAAAAAAAAGTCATTCAGGAAAAGGCAAATAAAGAGAAGAATTCCGCTCAGGCGCTCTCTGAGAAAATAGCGGCGCTTAACCTGACAATAAAGGCAAAGGCAGGCGAAGAAGAGAAGCTCTTCGGCTCCATAACCTCAATGGATATTGCGGCAGAGCTAAAAAACGAGGGCATTGATATAGACAAGAAAAAAATATCCATTGACGAGCCGATTAAAAGGCTCGGCGCTTACACTGTGGGCGTAAAGGTTCATCCTGACATAACAACACAACTGAATATTACGGTAATAGCGGAATAATGAAAGATACAGACCTGACGACAAACAAGCTGCCGCCTCAGAACATTGAGGCCGAGCAGTCTGTGCTCGGCGCAATCATGATAGAGAACAATGCGTTCTCTAAAGCAATTGAGATTATCTCGCATGAAGATTTCTACAGAGAATCCCACAGGAAAATTTTTGACGCGATGATAGAACTCTTTGAGAAAAATGCGCCTATTGACCTGATAACAATCGCCGAAGAACTCAGGAAAAGAAACGACCTGGACGCGGTAGGCGGAGAACCATACCTGTCCGCCCTTGCAAGCCAGACGCCCACTGCCGCAAACATAAGATATCATTCAAAGATAATCCGCGAAAAAGCTCTCCTGAGGTCGCTTATAAAATCCGCCTCTGAAATTGCAGGCAAGGTTTATGAAGACAACCTGGACGCCGACGAACTTGTTGATAATGCGGAGAGAATAATCTTTAACATATCGGACAAGCGCATAAAGGCGTCCTTTGTAACTTTGAAAGACCTGATAAAGGGCAGCTTTGAGACTATAGAATATCTCTATGATAAAAAGAGCGCAATAACAGGCGTTGCGTCCGGGTTTACCCAGTTGGATGAGCTGACCTCTGGATTTCAGAGGGGCGACCTGATAGTAATAGGCGGAAGGCCTTCTATGGGAAAAACAGCGTTCAGTCTGGATATTGCCCGTCAGGTTGGCGTTGAGCTGAAAGAACCAGTCGCAATATTCAGTCTGGAAATGTCAAAGGAACAACTGGCGCTGAGAATGCTCTGTTCGGAAGCCAGGGTTGACTCCAACAGCGTAAGAAAAGGTTTCATAAGAAAAGAGGACTGGAGCAAACTCACCAATGCCGCAGGCAAACTCACAGAGGCGCCTGTCTTCATAGATGATTCCTCAAACATAAATGTCCTGGAGATGAGGGCTAAGGCGCGGCGGCTTAAACTTGAACACAAGGGATTAAGCCTTATAGTAGTGGACTACCTCCAGTTGATGAGAGGCAGAGGAGGCTTTGACAAGAACAGGGAACAGGAAATCTCCGAGATATCCCGTTCACTCAAGGGGCTGTCCAAAGAACTGCAAGTGCCTGTAATAGCGCTGAGCCAGCTAAACAGAGGCGTAGAGCAAAGGAACGACAAAAGGCCTAATCTCTCTGATTTGAGAGAGTCAGGCGCAATAGAGCAGGATGCGGACGTCATAATCTTCCTCTACAGGGATGAATTCTACAATAAGGATTCTAATGACAGGGGCAAGGCGGAAATCAATGTTGCAAAGCAGAGGAACGGGCCCACCAAGACAATCAACCTCGCCTTCTTCCCGCAATACACGAGGTTTGAAAATTACAGCGACAGGGAATACAGCGAGACAGAAGAGGTTTTTTAAAAATGAAAAGGCCGCCGGCAGTTGCAGGACAGTTTTATCAGGGCACAGCATCAAAACTGACACAGCAGGTTAAACAATACATAAACACCAACGCCGTAAAAGAACACGCAATCGGAATACTCTCTCCTCACGCCGGACTCATATACTCCGGCTCTGTTGCAGGAGAGGTATACTCAGCAATAGCTTTTCCTAAAACATTCGTGCTGATAGGCCCGAATCATACAGGCCTCGGCGCAAAGGTTTCCATGATGGCGTCAGGCGAATGGGAAATACCAACAGGCGTCTTCTCCATAGATGAAAAACTTTCACGGAGAATAGCCGCAAACACACCGCTCATTTCAAAGGATGCACAGGCGCATACCTTTGAGCATTCGCTTGAGGTGCAGCTTCCGTTCATAGCATATTTTTCAAAAGAGCCATCCGCCTCAGGCGGGCTGAAAATCGTGCCGATTGTTGTCATGTCAGCTTCTCTTGAAGAATGCCGTCTGCTCGGCGAGGGGATTGCAAAAGCAATAAAAAGCGTTATAGCGTCAAGCGTTGAGCGTTATAGCGTTGTCATAGTCGCAAGCTCTGATATGAGCCATTATGTGTCTGATGACGTCGCAAGGCAGAAAGACAGGAAGGCAATAGAAATGATTAGGGCGCTAAATCCTGAAGGACTCTATGAGGTTGTAGGAAGGGAGAGAATTTCCATGTGCGGCTATCTTCCGGCAACAATAATGCTCTTTGCGGCAAAGGCGCTCGGAGCAATTGAGGCCAGGCTCGTAAAATACGCCACTTCAGGCGAAGTCAGCGGAGACTATGACCAGGTAGTAGGTTACGCAGGCATGATAGTGAAATAATGGCGGGGTGGTTAGTCTCTCCTCATAATCTGAGAAATATCTTTTAAGGACAGTGCAACAATATTTTTCCCCATCGGGTAGGATTCTTCCCCGGGGTATACAATAAATCCCTTTTTACATGACAAATCTTCGTATGCAGTCCGGAATCCCTTTGAAATAGCAGGACTTGAAGAATATTTAATCTCAACAGCGATTGCTTCTTTCCTGGAGTTTATCAGCAGGAGGTCCACCTCTGTTCCTGCGCTAGTCCGATAGAAAAAAGCCTGCCAGTTATCAGGGATAATGCCGATTATCTGCTCTATCACAAACCCCTCCCATGAACTTCCCAAAGACGGATGGCTTTGCAGGTCTTCAAAATTGCCGAGCCCTAACAGCGCATGAAGCAGTCCTGAATCACGTATGTAAACTTTTGGCGCTTTTATCAATCTTTTCTTTATGTTGGCATAATAAGGCTGCAGCTGCCTGATAATAAATGTATCCTCAAGTATATCAAGATATTTTCTTACCGTTGGAGCGGACAATCCCATGCTTCCCGCAATATTGCTTGCGTTCCATAGTGTCCCATGCGAATGCGCAAGCATGGTCCAGAACCTCCTTAGTTGAGCCGAAGGCACATGAATGCCAAGTTGCGGTATATCCATTTCAAGATAGGTCTTTATAAATGCCTCACGCCATGCGAGGCTTTCGCCATTGTTTTCTGACAGATAACTTTTAGGGAAACCTCCTCTCAGCCAGAGTTGTTTGACAGATTCATATCCTGTTTCCTTTATTATAAAGGGCGTTAACTCGTGATAAATTATCCGTCCGGCCAGGCTTTCAGATGCATGTTTCAGTAAATCAGGTGACGCCGACCCGAGGATTAAAAACCTCCCGCCGACCCTGTGCTGGTCAACCAGCGCCCGCAAAAGAGGAAAAAGGGAAGGCAGGCGCTGAATTTCATCTATAATCACAAGCGCATCCTTGAATTGGCTTAGATATAACTCGGCATCGTGCAGCTTGTTGTAATCCGATGGCAGTTCCAGATCTAAATAGACAGCCCTCTTCTTAATGCGGGTTTTTATTATTCCTGCAAGCGTGGTTTTGCCGGCCTGCCGCGGGCCTATAATGCTGACGACAGGATATGACTTTAGAGATGTCTCAATTTTTTCCTGCAATAACCGTTTAATCATACCTTGTATATTAAAATAAACTGTTTCAATTTGCAAGGTAAATGAATCTGGTGAATATTTAATAAAAAGGAGGGAATAAATTGTCTTGTCCAGCGTAGAGAAGCTGGCGGGGTGGACCCCGAGCTGCTCGGGACGACCTCCACAAAGTTATGGCGGGGTGGACGGGGCTCGAACCCGTGACCTCCGACGTGACAGGCCGGCGTTCTAACCAGCTGAACTACCACCCCAAGGCAAAAATCTGTAAAACAGATTTTTGAGTTCAAAAGTTAAGAGTTTAGAGTTAAGAGTTAAATACTTTCTGAAAAATTTCTAATTCTCAACTTTTCACTTTTAACTCTAAACTTGTAACTCCATTTTTGCCAGAGGCAAAAAATGGTAGGCGGAACAGGGATTGAACCTGTGACCCCAGCCTTGTAAGGGCTGTGCTCTCCCAGCTGAGCTATCCGCCCGAAAGAGTTATTATTAAACTATATAGGGATATACTTTGTCAAATATATTGTGATAAAATGCAGTATGCTGACGCATCAAAATCATGGTGAATTGGTGAATCGGAATTTACCCATTCACCCATTCACCCATTCACCCATTCACCCATTCACCCGTAGGGGCGGCTTCACCCTCATTGAGACAATAATCGTAATGGTCATCGCAGTCATCCTCGCTGCCGTGGTTGCTGTCAGATGGAGCCCTTTTGACACTATCAAACTCAACAGCGCAACGCGAAAGGTTGCCGCTGATATCAGATAC
>Ga0100393_10002132_pt1 | contig 19346 bp, 17 predicted proteins | sample CryGeymeta201517_FD_81546 | JGI IMG/M metagenome (GOLD analysis project Ga0100393, IMG submission 81546) | Groundwater microbial communities from Crystal Geyser aquifers in Utah, USA - Crystal Geyser metaG 2015-17 | ecosystem: Environmental > Aquatic > Deep subsurface > Groundwater | place... | reverse complement strand
TCCATTTCGTATTCTTTCCAACCAATAATCGATTCTTCGACGAGAATCTCATCCGTTGGCGAAGCATCCAAACCTGATGCTGCAATTTGCTCAAATTCTTCTGGGTTGTAAGCAATGCCGCCGCCTGAACCACCAAGGGTAAACGAAGGGCGAATAATAATTGGATAACCAATTTCCGCAGCTAAATCACGGCCTTCTTGCATAGAGTGGGCAAAACCACCGCGCGCCATTTCAAGACCAATAGCATCCATAGCATGTTTGAAACGCTCACGATCTTCTGCCTTATCAATAGCATCAGGCTGAGCGCCAATTAGTTGCACATTAAATTTTTCAAGGATGCCGTGTTTGTTTAAAGAGAGTGCGCAGTTCAGGGCTGTTTGGCCGCCCATGGTTGGCAAAATAGCATCTGGGCGTTCTTTCTCAATGATTTTAGCAACCACTTCCCATGTCACGGGCTCGATATAAGTGGCATCGGCAAATTCAGGGTCGGTCATAATCGTGGCAGGATTGGAGTTGACCAACACCACTCTAAAGCCTTCTTCTTTGAGCGCTTTACATGCTTGCACACCGGAGTAATCAAACTCACAAGCTTGGCCAATCACAATGGGGCCAGCTCCTAAAATCATAATCGTTTGAATATCATTGCGACGTGGCATTGGGTCTAACCTCGTAAAAAAGTAGTGAACCGAGCAAAAAATAGGGCAGAATCAATGCCTGCCCATCGTGTTTCTTTGCAATGTCGCGCAGTATAACCATCTTTTGCTCACTAATGAAGAGGCATTGTCAGATAGCTTTTTCAGGCTCAGCCCTTTGTCTTTTACAGTCACTTTTGAACTGAAACTTCAGACAAAAAAGAGGCTGCATATTCTGCAGCCTCAGTCATTAAAAATAAGAATATAAACCTTAAAGCATCCGAATCATTTCAACAGCATCTGAAGTCATTTGCTGGATTTTTTGTTTCATAGCGCGTCGCATTCTATCCACATCGGCTTTATCCATACCCGCATCTTCAAGCGCATCAAAGTCTTTCATGCTCAGCATAGAATCGCGAAGTTTTTTGAGAATAAGTTGCACATTGGCCATGCTTTTATCTTGCGATGTTGCAGCTTCGGCGCTGGCTGTTGACACCCATGAACCACCTGAAATAGCAAACACTGTCAATAAAGCCGCCATCACAAAATGCACTAAAAATTTACTTACCATCAAGAACCCCCATCCTTTTTGACCCGTCCTTTTTCATACCCGCGACCACATTACTAAGCCAGTGATAAAACACAAGTATCCGTGTGACAGTTCTCACTTTAGTGGACAGACTTCTCAAGCGCAACCTGATACCATAAAAATATACGCTTTACACTTCCAATCCTTGTCGAGCCCATTATGTTCTGTCACTTTTCGCATTTATTTTTAACTATGAGGTAAGTCATGACTTCCAGCCCAGCCACACTATTGAAAGCTGATATCCAAAGCCTAAAACTGATTCATACAGGCAAAGTGCGCGATATGTATGAAATCGATGCCGATCATATTCTGATTGTGACCACCGATCGTCTTTCAGCTTTTGATGTGGTGTTGCCCACACCCGTACCAGGCAAGGGTGAAATTCTCAACCAAGTCTCTGATTTTTGGTTTAAAAAAATGGCGCATATCATTCCTAGCCAAACTTCAAGCATGACATTGGAGCAAGCCCTCCCCAATGCCGAAGAGCGCGCTCGTGTTGCCAGCCGTGCGTTGGTGGTCAAACGTCTCAAGCCGCTACCGATTGAAGCTATTGTGCGTGGATATTTGATCGGCTCAGGCTGGAAAGAATACCAAGCTTCTGGCGCTGTATGCGGGATCCCGCTGCCGCAAGGTTTGCGCTTGGCCGATAAACTCCCCGAACCCATATTCACCCCATCTACCAAAGCCGATGTCGGCGCCCATGATGAAAACATCGATTTTGACCGTATGTGTGTACTTATCGGTGATGAATTGGCCACGCAAGTGCGTGATGTTAGTTTGCGTTTATACAAAGAGGCGGCTGAGTATGCCCTTTCACGGGGTATTATTATTGCCGACACCAAGTTTGAGTTTGGCCTCGATGCCGATGGAAAACTTGTGCAAATTGATGAATCACTAACCCCCGATTCCTCGCGCTTCTGGGATGTTGATAGTTATGCACCCGAAACCAGCCCGCCAAGCTTTGATAAACAAATCATTCGCGATTGGCTGGAAACTCTGGATTGGGACAAAACAGCACCTGGCCCAGAAATCCCAGCGGATATCATGCAAAAAACTGCCGATAAATACCGTGAAGCGCTTACCCGCCTAACCGCTCAATAAGCAAAGCGAGCCTAGTTATCACCTCTTTTAATTCAGCACATGTGGATGCGCCACATGCGCTTAAAACCTATACGCAGCAAGTGAAGGAAGACTTTGCCGTCGGCTCAATGCTGAGCACTTCGCTTGTGGGTTACAATCATAGGCCCGAACAAGCCGTGTTGGCCTTGGAAATTGCTGAAACCATTAGCGGCCAAAGCAAACTTATTGCTGAAGCAGAGACAGGCACTGGTAAAACACTGGCTTACTTGATTCCAGCCCTACGCTCATCCGATAAAGTGCTGATTTCCACCCACACCCGCGCCTTACAAGACCAATTGATGTATAGGGATATTCCCGCCGTGCAAGATGCGCTTGGCGTGCGCCGAAAGGTGGCGCTGCTTAAAGGGCGCAGCAACTATTACTGCCCGCAACGCCTGCATATTAATATCGCCAACAACCAACAAGAAATTTGGGCAAAAAAGAATCTACTTAAAGTGGCCAAGTGGGCAGAAAGCACCAATGATGGTGATTTATCGGCGCTTTCTTTTGATGTGTTTGAACAAGGTATTGGCCCCTTGGTCACCGCAACTGCAGAGCAATGTTTGGGCAGCAAGTGCGAATCGTATAAACACTGCCCCTTGATGAAAGCGCGACAGAAAGCGCAAAACGCTGATATTGTCGTAGCCAACCATAGCCTTTTGCTTGCGGATGCCTCGCTCAAATCGGGTGATTTTGGCGAAATCTTGCCGCAGTTTGATACTTATATCTTGGATGAGGCACACAGCCTACCCGACTTGGCCAGTCGCCATTTTGGCATTCAACTTTCTCGCTCGCGCCTTTTGTATTGGCTCAATGATATGCAAGCGATTTTGGATGTGCTTGGCGATGAAGCCAGCTTAAAAGAGCAAATGCGTAAACTCGGCGCAGAAGTCATCACCAAATGGGCTGACCATGATTTAAAAACCATCCAAGGCTTTTGGAACCAACTTAGCGATTTGGCAGCCTCGCGTGAAGATAGGCATGATGACATCATCAAACTCTCAGCCCGCGCAGCCATCATCAGCGAAGACATGGCGCAATTATTATCACCTATGCCTGGTTATGTCGTTTGGGATGAAGGCCAGGGTGATTATAAAAAATACACCTCTGCCCCTGTTGAAACTGGGCCAGTGCTTTATTCCCATTTGTGGGAGCGCGAAGCATCCTTTGTATTGTTATCAGCTACATTACGTGTTTCGCAAAAGTTTGACTATGTGCGTGAGCGTTTGGGGCTGGATGAAGCGCAAGCTACAAGCTGCTTTCACCCCTCCCCTTTTGATTACAGCAAACAAACCATGCTCTATTTACCCAAACATATCCCAGAACCAAGGGATGCGGATTATGCATCGGTGATGCGCAATGAAATGGAAGCCTTACTACGCACCTCACGCGGCAGAGCCTTTGTCTTGTTTACATCGCACTATGCCCTCAACCAATTCGCACCCAAATTGCAACAAAACTTACCTTGGCAGGTGTTGATTCAGGGCGAAAGTGGTAGCCGCGATGCTATTTTAGAAGCGTTTCGCAGTGATAAGCATTCGATTCTTTGCGGCACGCGCAGCTTTTGGGAAGGTGTGGATGTGCCTGGCGAATCCCTATCGCTGGTGATTATTGATAAAATCCCTTTTGCCCCGCCTACCGATGTATTGCTCAAAGAGCGCACCAAGCATTGCGAAGATAAGGGCGGCAACGGTTTTATGGATATCCAATTGCCCGATGCGATTGCGGTGTTGCGCCAAGGCGTGGGTAGATTGATTCGCGCGACCTCCGATAGGGGCGTGATTGCAGTGCTGGATTCACGCTTATTTAAAAAACGATATGGGCAAGTGGTGATTAACAATCTACCCCAAGCGCCTATCGCCAATGATTTGAGTGACATCCGCTGGTTTTTTGAGGATGCTGAGTAGCTTAAAAACGCGAAAGGGAGAAGCATATGTTCAGTGAAACCAATCGCTATCAACACAAGAAAATCACAATTGCTTTATCGCTAGCACTTCTCGTTTTTGCCATAGCCACCACCACCTTCAATACACAACAATCAGCATTACTGGCCGTGATTATGCTGCTCGTCGCCCTTTGGACCAATGAGGGCCTGCCCATGGCTGCCGCCTCATTATTGCCCATCGTATTGTTTCCAGCCTTGAGCATTCTCGACACCAAAGCCACGGCGCTGAACTACGCCCACCCCATCATCTTCTTATTCCTGGGTGGTTTTTTAATTGCTATTGCTGTGGAAAAAAGCGGCCTACACACTTGGATTTCCAATAAAATGTTACAGCTATTCCCCAATACAGGGCGCGGCATTATTTTATCGCTGGTCATCACATCGGGGCTTTTAAGCTCCATTTTATCCAATACCACCACCACGCTTTTGCTGATTTCCATCGCCCTTTATTTATCCGACAGCATCAAGCTTAAAATGCGTTTTGCCCTTGCCATTGCTTATGGCGCCAGCGTCGGCGGCATCATGACACCCATTGGCACACCGCCGAATTTGATTCTACTGGGCTTTATGCAAGAGCACAGCTTGCCAGCTATTCCCTTTATGCAATGGATGATGCTGGTCGCGCCATTATCCATAGTGATGTTTATAGTCGTTGGTTTGGTGCTCAGTATCGGCGTCAAAGGTGAAACCTTACCTATCATGTCTGAGCCCAAGCCTTTAACGGTGGATCAGAAAAAAGTATTGGGGCTGATTGGTTTTTTAATGTTACTGCTTTTGGTCAACGCCCCGATTCGCCCGTATTGGCAAGGCTTGGGACTCAATGAATCAGGTATTTTACTGGGTTTGGGGCTACTGCTTTTTGCTCCACCATTTAATATCCTCAATTGGATGCAAGATAAAAATCAGATTCCTTTTCAAATCATGTTTCTCTTTGGCGCGGGCTTTAGCATCGCCAATGCCTTTGGTGCCACTGGCCTTGCCCATGAAGTCGCTAATTATATTATTTCGTTGACCACGCTTCCCACCATTTTATTGCTGCTAGCGATTGCAGCCATCGTTACCTTCACCACTGAAATCACATCCAATACCGCTTTGATTTCCATCATGTTACCCATCATTTATGCAGTAACCCAGCAAGCAGGTATCGATAGCACCTTATTCATGATGGTGGGCACCATCTGCGCCAGCTTTGCTTTTATGCTGCCCATTGCCACGCCGCCCAATGCCATTGCTATGTCCAGCGGCATTGTCGATGTAAAAACCATGATGCAGTTTGGGTTGCTCTTTAATCTGGTGGGGATTGTTTTGATTACAGCTTTTGCCTTATTGTTTTGGCAACCGTTTCTCGGTAGCTAAGCCATCTCACAAACTTTAATGATCCAAGAAGTGGCGGATTTTTTGGCTAAGCCGATTAAAATCAACGGGTTTGGTGAGAGTCTCACTATTTTCTGCCAATTCATAATTTTCAAACGTTTGGCCCCTATCATAGCCTGAAACAAACAATATCGGCGTGCTTGGTTTGATGCGATGCATATGCTCGGATAATTCCAAGCCACCCACCTTGGGCATCACCACATCCAAGATGGCCAAATCAATGCTATTAAAATGTTGGTTAAACACATCCATGCCTTCCTCGCCATCAGCAGCTTGCAACACTTGATAACCCAACATCTCAAGAAATTCGGCGGTGGTGGTGCGCACTGTCTCTTCATCATCGGCCAAAAGAATCGTTTCCCCTTTAGCGCTTTGCACAGCAATAACCGGTGTTTGGATAAGCTTATCTTCTAAGCCTTTGATGATGGGTAGGTAAAGCTCAAACACCGCACCTTCCTGTACATCCGTTTGTATACGAATCACACCGCTATGGCTTTTCACTGCACCAAAGACCATCGATAAGCCCAGCCCTGTACCCTTACCTTGGGGCTTGGTGGTGAAAAATGGCTCGAAAATATTTTCAACATCATGAGCACTAATGCCTTCGCCATTATCAGCCACAGTAAGCAAAGCATATTCACCTACGATAAAATCAACATGGTTGTCCACCCAAACTGCATCAGCATAAAATGGCCGCAAACTGACTGTAATCATTGGGTCTTTATTGCCTTTAAGCGCATCACGGGCATTGATAACCAAATTCATCAACACTTGATGTAAAAGTGTGGCATCACCCCAAACCATCAGCGGCTCACTGCATATATCCAGAACCAATTTGATATTTTCAGGTCCACTGCTACGCAAAAGCTCCATAGCCTCATCAACAAATTCGGGTAGCAACACATGTTGCATATGCGTCATATCTTTGCGTGAGAAAGTAAGTAGCTGTTGAATCATACTGGTGGCTCGCAGCGATACCTGCTCAATACTATCCAAGCGTTTGAGCAAACTTTCTGGATCATTATTGATTTTCTTTGCCAAATATAGATTCCCCAAAATCGCCGCCAACATATTGTTAAAATCATGGGCAATCCCACCAGTAAGCGTGCCTATAGCCTCCATTTTTTGGGCCTGCCGAAATTGCGCTTCAAGATTTTTTTGCTCGCTTAAATCCGAATGGATGCCGATAAATCGGGTAATCTCACCTTGTGCATTTCTGCTCGGAGAAATGGTGAGCAATGCTGGATAAAAACGATCAAACTTACTTTTTTGCACCACTTCAGACGACCAAACATTTCCCGCATTGATGGTATTCCACATTTGGGTGTAAAAAGAGCGGGGCTGCGTACCGCTTTTGAGCAAGGAAGTACGGCTACCAATCGCTTCTTCGGCGCTGTAGCCCGTGATTCTTGAAAAGGATTCATTCACATATTCAATAAGACCTTTGGTATCGGAAATCATAATCGCTTCACCTGCTTGGTCGACAGCGGTGAGCACTTTCAGCGCATCTTCCTCGATGTGATGACTGCGAATAATCACCGATAATGCATCAGCGGCCATGGCTAAGAAGCGATCAACAGCCTTATCACGCTGATGACCATGCTCCAAATACAAGTTCAACACAGCAATCACTTCACCTTCAGACATAATTGGGAGCACATAATGACCATGTTCGCTCATGCCTTCAAAAGTAATGGTATGATTATCATCCAAACAATTTTTATACACCACCTGCCCAGATTCGGCGGCGCCACCACACAAACATTCACCATAATGCAGGCTATGACACCGCTTGATCAAAGCAGCATCCAACTGATGCTCAGCAACCATATGTAGCTTTTTATCACGGTTATCTGCAAGGTAGATGCAGCCTGATTTTTTGATGGTGAGCGCATCTAAGGAAAGGATAATTTCGAGAATCTGCTGTAGTTTTTCTTCAATAGATGTTTTTTTCAAACATATACTTAAGATTAAAGATAAGGCCTTATTTAAACCTGCCCGCATTTTCATGCGCTCCGTTGCATCTTTGGCTACGCCATAAGCTTCACTAAAAATTGCGGCAATGATAAGGCCGCCCTGAACCAAAAAAGCAACGCTCATGATAAAGATAGCCAACACATGCGGCTCAACACTCATGGTAAAGCTATGTTGCTGCTCAGTTGTATGAAAATGCATACCATACATTGCCGTGTAGTGCATGGCTGAAACAGCCATACCCATCACCACAGCCGCCAATATCTTCACGCTCATTTGTTTGAAAATACGCGAATCGCGCAACTGACTGGCAATCGCTAATGCAGCAATGGAAGCCATCACCGCAATGGCAACAGCCAGAACAATAATGGCCATGTCATGGTGCATGATGGCATTGAGCTTCATCGCCGCCATACCCGCATAATGCATACCGGCGATGCCCAGGCCCATCATGGTGCCAATGAAATACGTTGCGGGCGAACGAAGACTTAATGTTTTGCCAAAACGTAACGGAACAATGGCTGCCGCGCTCGACACCACTGCCAGCAGCAATGATAAAAAAGTAAGGGGCAAATTAAACACATAAGGGATGGGCAAATGAAAGGCGAGAATGGCTATAAAATGCATGGTCCAAATGCCTGCGCCAAGGCTCATACCAAAAGCGGCTACCCATAACCATGCATTTGAGTCAGCGCCCTTGGCTGTAATTCGCGGAACAATAGATATCGCTACAAAAGCACTGATGATGGCTGCCAATACCGATATGGCCACCAACAACCCATCATATGTTCCAGTTAATTCAATCAAAGGCTTCATCCCCTCAAACTTCATTGAAAAAAGTAAGCAAGAAGAAAGCCAGTTTAAATATTATTGTGGTTTGGTTACGACCGCAGGTAAGGGTGATTTCACCCAAATTTTTTCGAACACATATTTTCCGCCGCGAACTACTTCCACTTCGGGCAGGGGCAAAATCGCCAAGGGCATTTCATTGGCGCCAAACAATTGCAACGAAGCTGGATATTTACCCTCGGGCAAAGCAACGCGGGCAAGGTAAATATCCTTGGGCAGGGTTAACCAACTGCGCGTATCTGCAGTTTCGGTGGCCATGGCGGCCATGTTCATCATAAAACCAGCCAGTTCGCCTGATTCTTTGCGCATGGCTTCGGCCATATTGTGTTTCACAATGGCTCTGGCCAACAGTCTAGCCATCATAGCTGGTTTATGTGTTTCTAATGATTCTCTGGCTGCCACATCAAAATCATTCACTTTATCCAGATTGATGCGTTCATCACCAATCACCAATTGAGCATACGCCATGGGCGAGCTGCGCGATTCAAACACAGGAAACGCAATGCGGTGCTCAATACCATCATCACCCAACACAAACACATTTTCATCGCGCTTGATGGGCGATAAGCTGTGATGCAGTAAGACAATCACTTCACCTTTATCACGCATGGACAGATCACTTGTTGATGGTGAAATACCAAATTCTTGTTTGTATCGACTCACTTCATCGATAAGCCCCAAGCGGGTCGCCATGCGCAAAACATCATATTTTAAAAACGTGGGCACTTCGCTTTTATTGCGCGTTTGATACGACAACAAGGCTTTACGATACGATATCATCGCATCACTCCACTCTTGCCCGTGTTCATAAATCATCCCCATGAGATAGCGGGCAAACGCATCCTCAGCAAAGACGGTATCTTTATCGGCATCTTCTCGAAGCTTTTGTAATAAGAAGTCAGCTTGCAGTGCTTCCACGCGCGCTTCATCCCATTGATTCAAAGCAATATAATTGAGCGCGGAATACATATGCACAGCCACACGCTCAAAATCTTCGCCTTCATAACTCATGATGCTGTCGTTAAGCGTGATTGCCCCTGCTTGTTCCAAAATGCTGGTGGCGGTAAGTTTATCACCAAGTTTTTTGGCAGCTTCAAAGGTGGTATTACTTGCTTCATATTGACCACTCATGCGCTGCAACATGGCCTTATCCATCAAGTACAGCAGTTTATCCGAGCTGGAATTGGCTCGTTTTTCAACCTCAACCAAAGCTTCTTCTGGCTGTTGTTGGCTGAGCAAAAATTCAACACGTTGAAAACTATTGCTATAACTGGCACAGCCTGAAAAACCAACCAAAAGCAGGCATAAACAAATGTTTTTCATTGGAAAGTTCTGCATGGGTTGGTTTTCTTTGGGTTGTCTTTTTTAAGCTATCATCAGCTTAACGGAACATACCTGATTCTAAGACTTTTTTGATTTTCTTTTGGCCAATCCAAACTTTGCGGTTATCAGCCAAGCTGATCAATGTTAAGTCCACTTGGTAATACTTCACTTGCGTATCTTTGGCTGCATCAAAAATGCTGTTGATTTGACCTTTCAGCATATAATCGGCGCCAAGCTCTTTGCCCGCCAAGTTTTGCGTGGCCAAGGTTGCATTGTCCATTTGATCAGCGCGCTCATCGCGGATGTCTTGGCGCTCCTGGCTTGAAGCCACAAATTCCACTTCACCCGAATTAATCAAGGCCATTTCCAAATCGGAAATAAAGGTGCGGGTATTGATGTGTTCGTGGCTTAAGTTGCGCACTTCACCGACAATCACCACAGGGTTTTTACCATTGGCCACTTGGTATTTACCCAACCAGCTTTGGGTCATCAAATCAGCCACCATACGCGAAGAGACAAGGCGTGAATCGGTGTCATTCCAGTTGCCACTCAAGTCTTGCACGGTATCGGTATCCACACGCGAAACTGTGGTGCTTTTACAAGCCGACAAACCCACCATCAATAATCCCACCATTACGATTTGCATCATTTTATTCAACATACACACACCTCTTTTTTATTTTCTTCGTTTATTTTCAATCAACTTACAAAACTGCTTGTACTGCTGCCAGCAACGCTGGGGCTGCTGTTTCGGTTCGCATGATTCTAGGGCCAAATGTTAAAGCAGAAAAACCCTTTTGTTGTAGGGCTTCAAGCTCATGGTCGGTCCACCCACCTTCTGGACCAACAGCAAACGTCACATCACTGCCTCCCATCATCGTCGAGCGCACTTCCAACCATAGCTTAGCATCCCGAGGATGCAAAATATAGCTGGCGCCCTTGCAGTCAATTTTTGCAAGTTTATCTAGCCAAGATACTTGCGGCAAAGCGGTTCGCTCGCTTTGTTCAGCAGCTTCTATAATAATTTTTTGCCAGCGCTCCAAGCGTTGGTTTAGTTTATTGCCAGGGATTTTAAAGGTGGCGCGCTCAGAATTGAGAATTTGAAAGCTGGCAGCACCCATCTCGGTTGCTTTTTGTAAGACGGTTTCAATTTTTTCACTGCGATTGGCAGCTTGAATAATGTGCACTTTACAAGGTAACTCGCGGTTCACATCCACAAAAGTATGCAGCATACATTCGGCTATATCTTTGCCCACATGTGTTAACTCAGCTTGGTATTCGCCGCCCTTACCATTAAAAACAGTAATTTTATCGCCAGCTTGCAAACGCATCACTTGCTTTAAATACCTGGCTTGCTCAGCACCAATCACCACATGCAAACCCACTTGCATATCAGCATCAAGATATAATCTACAATGCATCGCTATCGCCGCTTTCATCTTCTTCAAGAAACATCTGCAATACCACTTTGCCGCTTTGATGCCCCTCTTCCAACTGCGCATGGGCTTTTTGAACATCTGCCAGCGGATAGGTTTCATCGACATAAATAAACAATTTGTTTTCATCAATCAGTTGGGCGCATTGCTCTAAAATAGTGGCTTGCTCAGCACCTAGTGTTTGATTGCCCTGGGCCATGGGCGTAAGCATCAAGGTTTGACTGATGCGGGCATTTTTATTGCGCAGTGTTTTCCAATCCAAATCTTCGGGCAACTGCAATAAAGTCACCAAATCCCCATAGATAGCCAAGGCAGGCAGCAACGCTTTTAAGCTCTCGCCGCCAACGGTATCCAATATAATATCCACACCAGAACCATCACTCCAATCGAGCAACACCTTGCTCACATCTTGGGTTTTGTAATTGATAATTAAATCCGCGCCAAGCTCTCGCACAAACTCAGCTTTTTCATCGCTACTCACACTAGTAGCCACCTGCGCACCAGCAAGTTTGGCCAACTGAATCGCCACATGCCCTACACCGCCAGAACCAGCAGAAACAAACACCGTTTGCCCAGCATGAATATTGGCACGATCAAAAAGTGCTTCCCAAGCCGTAATCAACACCAACGGCGCAGCTGCTGCTGCATCAAAGTCGAGAACCACAGGCTTTTGCGCCACAAACGCAGCTTTGACCACAGCATATTCCGCATAATTGCCCACCGAATCACCAGCTGCGCTGCGCATACCCAAACCGCCATAACAATAATACACAGCATCACCAACTTGAAAACCTTCGACATCAGCGCCGATTTTCTCCACATATCCAGCTCCATCGCAGCCCAAAATGGCCGGATAAGCATCAGAAAAAAACAAGCCACCTTTGCGCAGCTTGGTGTCTACAGGATTCACCCCTGCAGCCATGACCTTAATCAGCAGCTCATCAGCAGCGCATTCGGTAGGCATCGGCAAATCCTGAACTTCTAACACATCCACCGAACCCGTTTTGTTTATCACCACTGCTTGCATCATCACATACCCCTTGTCATTGATAAGCATTCCCATCAACACTGTTCGCAAAGCGTATGAAGAAGACCGCTGCTAAGCAATCATTGACTGGCTGCAAACTGGACAAAGATAAAATAAGGCTGAAAGTAGCAACCGTGTTTGCACCAATGTGTGCGCTTATCACCCCCCGATTCTTAGGAGCTTTGTATGCCCAACATCAAAAAAGTTTTGGTTTTATGTTTGCTCGTTGTTGTCAGTGCTTGGCTCCCACTGCCATCGGCATGGGCAGCTGATGCCATCAAAGACCCTACCATCACCCGTATGGTTGGTGAGGTAAACATTCTGCGCGGTAAAAGTTTTATCAAAGGTTCAGCGGGCATGGCCCTGCAACGCGGCGATGAAGTTCGCACCAGCCGTCGTGGTAAAGCGTATATTGATTTTCCCGACAACAGTCGCGTCAAACTGGGTAATTTCGCCAGGTTTCAAGTGCGCGACTGGCAAGAAAGTGAGGGCATTTTCTCTTCCATCCTGCGTGTTTCACAGGGTGCATTTCGCTACACTGCGGGCTTATTGCGCACAGGCTTAAAGCAACGCAATACCGAGCTTAGCACCCGCACAGCTGTACTTGGCGTGCGCGGCACAGATTTCTGGGGCCGTGTAGGCAAAGACAATACCTTTTTGCTTTTGCTTGAAGGCAGCGTATCGCTTGCCCCGCGCTTTGGTGATAGCACCACTTACAACCGCGCTGGTTTTGCAGTGAATATTGATAATGATAACATTTCGGAACCCTCAGCTTATAAGGGTGAAGACATCGCGCCATTGGCTGCAGAAACGGAAATCGAAGACTAACCAACGAGTGGTTACTGACTAATAACCCTCTTTGGTGAGCAGTAAAAATCCGGCAATACCCGCAAACATGATATTCGGCCACCATGCTGCAAAGGCAATTGGCAGCTGAATATTTCCAGCAATAATGACCACAGTGCTGCTAAAAACATAAAATATAAAACCAATCAATACGGCCAGCGCTAAACCTTTGGAGTTGGCAGCAATGCGGCTGCCCATATTCGCACATAAGCTGTAAGCCAAAATCACCATAATCAAACAGGCCAAGGGTGAAGCGACTTTGCGATGAAGTTGAAACACATATTCGGCCGATGCCAATCCTGCCGCGGCCAGATCTCTGGAAAACTGCAACAAATCGAACCAGCGCATATCTCTGGGGTTTAGCGGAGCCACCGTCGTTGGGCTAATCGTTGAGGCCAGCGCAAAGTTTTCCTGCACCGAAATCAACAAACCCTGCTTGGTATCGGGGGCGCTGATGGTTGCTTTTTGCATATGCCAATGGCCTTGACTGTAGCTGGCCTTGTCCGAATCAATCCGTTGTAACCATCTGCCTTGCGTATCGGTTTTTAGCGCCATCAAAGCAAAATAATCATTGGTCAGCGGCGTAAGTTTCATCAACTGCTCACCCTCACGCAGCCACTGCACACCTTGCGACAACGGTGCTTTCTTTTGCACATGCACCCGCTCAATCGTTGCCAAGCGGGCATTGGTCATTGGCTCCACCCACTCACCCACGGCAAAGGTAAATAATCCGGCACATAAAGCAGCGGCCAACAAAGGTTTGAGCACAAAGGCCAACGATACACCCGAAGAGCGCATCGCCACCAATTCATGATGGTGTGAAATTTCGGTGATATAAATAGCAGAGGCAATCAACACCACCACCGGCATAAAATCAGAAATCATCAACGGAATTTTCAATAATAAATATTCAGCCAGCAACCCCACTGTCATGGTTTGACCGACAAAGCGCGATTTATCAAAGGATTCAGCAATCAGGAAAATCGCTACAATAGCGATAGTAATCCCTGCTATACGAATCAGGCTGGAAAAGAAAATCCATCGGAATAAAACTGACATGCAGCTATCGTAAAAAGAATGACCATGGCAAGCAATGTAAACCTGCCAAACCTTGTCAGCAGATACGAGCCATGCATTATGGGTCGCATGATTTCATGCCTAGTATCTGGGCGAAGATGGGGGATTTTAAGTTGCAAACAACAATGAAGTGGTTTTCTGTTCTTTTTAGTTTTTTCGCAGTGACTTGCCATGCTTCACTTGCCTTGGCCAGTGAAAGTAATGGTGTGGATGCGATGTTTGAAGGCATCAATAAATTTTTCGCCACCTTCCTCTTCTTTGATGTGATGCCAGGCGGAGCTGAAGTGCCCTTTATTGTGGCTTGGTTAAGTGTTGGCGCGATTTATATGACCTTTCGTTATGGTTTTATCAATGTGCGCATGATGGGCCACGCCTTTGATGTGATTCGCGGCAAATTCCAATCGCCGCAAGATCAAGGTGAAATTACCCCTTTTCAGGCTTTAACCACAGCCATTTCTGCTACTGTTGGCTTGGGCAATATCGCAGGTGTGGCCATTGCCATTATTGTGGGCGGGCCAGGTGCTATCATTTGGATGATGATTGCTGGTTTTTTTGGCATGACCGCTAAGTTTACTGAAGTCACGCTGGGGCAATTGTATCGCGAAACACGCCCAGATGGTCGCATTATGGGCGGAGCCATGGAATATCTCTCCAAAGGGTTTGCCGAAAAAGGATTTGTGGGCACTGGCAAAGTGCTGGCCATTATTTTTGCGTTGATGTGCGTGGGCGCATCGCTTGGCGGAGGTAATGCTTTTCAAGTCTCGCAAGCATTGGGTGCTGTGCAGCAAGAGGTCAGCTTCTTTGACAACTATCCTTGGTTGTTTGGCCTTATTATCGCCACCATTGTTGGCTTTGTGATTATTGGCGGCATCAAGCGTATCGCCCATGCCGCGGAAGCTGTCGTTCCCACCATGATTGTCATTTATGTGGTCACTTGCTTGTATATTATTATATCCAACATCCAAGCCCTTCCCGATGCCGTTGCCACGATTTGGCATGGCGCGTTTTCCCTAGAAGCTGGTTTTGGCGCTTTGATTGGGGTGATTGTGCAAGGCTTTAAGCGCGCTGCATTTTCCAGCGAAGCAGGTATTGGCTCAGCGGTGATTGCCCACTCCACTGCCCAAGTGCGCTATCCCGTGCGCCAAGGCATGGTGGCCTTGTATGAACCTTTTATTGATACCATCGTGATTTGCACCATGACCGCTTTGGTGATTGTGATTACGGGTGTGTACAACGCTCCTGAACACATGGCTTTGATTGCCGAGAAACAAGGCGCAGCGCTCACTTCCGCAGCTTTTGGTTCAGTCGTGCCTTGGTTTTCCAGTATATTGTCCTTATCGGTAGTGCTGTTTGCCTTTAGCACCATGATTGCTTGGTCGTATTATGGTGAGCGTTGCTGGACCTATATGTTTGGTGAGAAATACTCGCTCGTATACAAAGTGATGTTTTTAGCCTTTATCGTGCTGGCCACCATTGGTAGCGCCGGCAATATTTTGGTCTTTAGTGATTTGTTGCTACTGGGTATGGCTTTGCCCAACTTTATTGCTTTGTACTTGCTCCAAGACAAAGTTGCCGCTGCCTTAAAAAGCTATTTGGCCAAGCTTAAAAGTGGTGAAATGCACGAGGAAGAACTTCGTTAGGCAAAGTCTGCCAAGCTTTGGCGAAAATCAAGGAAATTTCGCCTAAAGAAATTTCGCCGCCCTACAGCTAATCGACTGTTTTTACTTGGCTTTTTTTACCATTAGTTTTGCTGTGGATTTTTTCTGTTTAAACGTGGGCTTACACCTATTGCTTTCACCATACAGCACCTTGATACTTCGCCCATGCAGCCAACTCCTTTACTCATTGAAGACTATTACGAAGCCGACGAATTTGCTGGACTCAAAGCATTTGCTGATGGCCAAGAAACTCCATTTGTGGTGATTGATAATAAGATTATTACCAAACATTACCGCGCCATTGAGGAAAATTTCCCCTTTGCCAAAGTGTATTATGCCATCAAGGCCAATCCCGATGATAAGATTTTAAGCTCACTTCGTGACTTGGGTTCCAACTTCGATGTAGCTTCGATTTATGAATTGGACAAAGCCATGAAAAATGGCATCGCAGCCGAGCGATGCAGTTATGGCAACACCATCAAAAAGCGCAAAGATATTCGTTACTTCTACGAAAAAGGCGTGCGTTTGTATGCCAGTGATTCGGAAGCTGACTTGCAAAACATTGCTGCTGAAGCACCTGGTTCTAAGGTATATATTCGCATTCTCACCGAAGGTAGTCACACTGCCGATTGGCCGCTTTCCCGCAAATTCGGTTGCCAAACGGATATGGCGGTTGAATTGATGGTTTTGGCCAAAGATTTGGGCCTGGAGCCTTTCGGCATTTCTTTCCATGTGGGCTCGCAGCAACGCGATATTGGCGCATGGGATGCAGCCATTGGTAAAGTGAAAGTTATTTTTGAGCGTTTGAATGATGAATACAATATCAAACTGAAAATGATCAATATGGGTGGTGGTTTTCCTGCGAATTACCTCACTCGCACCAATGATTTGGCGACGTATGCCGAAGAAATCAAACTCTATTTGCAAGACGATTTTGGCGATGATTTCCCTGAAATTATTTTGGAACCCGGTCGTTCACTATGCGCCAATGCCGGCATCTTGGTCAGTGAAGTAGTGCTGATTGCTCGCAAATCACACACCTCATTGCATCGCTGGGTATTTACCGATGTGGGCAAATTCTCTGGTTTGATTGAAACCTTGGATGAAGCCATCAAATATCCGATTTACACCGACAAAACGGGTGAATCCGAAGAATGCGTGATTGCAGGCCCAACCTGCGATAGTGCTGACATCATGTATGAAGATCATAAATACGAATTGCCACTCAGCTTGGAAATGGGCGATAGAATGTATTGGTTTTCAACAGGTGCTTACACCACCACCTATTCAGCCATTGAATTCAATGGCTTTCCGCCACTCAAACAATACGTAATTGATTAAGGTTTTTTACTGCCATCCGCGCAGTGCAAACCATACAAAGCTGGATTATCCGTTAGAAAAACTTTGATTTGTGGCTGTCCCATCATGATGGGCAGCTGCTTTTCATCATTGATCGTAGCCAAATAAGTTGGCGCTTGCCCAAAAGTATCAACAACGCTGCCTTTGTAATCGGAATAATTCATGGAAATACCATTGAATTGACCCACAGAGAACAAGAGTTGATGCATGGTAATTTCTGCGCCAAGCCACAAGGCATTGTGCTGCGTTTCTGGTGAAATCATCAATGTGGTTTGAAAGCCTGCATTGGCCAAGTCGCGCAAATAAAATGGGCTTCTGGATTCAATCAACACATCGTCTTTGCGCCCTGCATTGCCAATTATGTCTTTAAGCCGCGCTGTGGCTTTGCTGGCTTGCCAAGGCATCAATTTGTAGAGGTTTTTCGCATCCAGCCAAATATGCACTTTAGGTAACGTTGCTAACGCATCTTGCAAACGAAGTGGTTTGCCATCGGCTTGTAATTGATAAATTTTGCTATGGCTGATGATAAAATCATTCAGCTCAACATCGTAATAGGTATCCATCTCAATGCCAGCTGCGCCCAAGGTTATGGCTTGTTGGTAGGATGCCAAGCTGTTTTCAGGGAAACCCTGCTCAGGATTCACATAACCTCTATGCGCCCAACCTTCCAAACACTGCACAGCAAAAGGCTGCACCTTATTCAGTCTTGCTTGGTAAGTCTGCTCCGCAATCGGCACAAGCAGCAGCAATAGCCCAAGGAAAATTATCGGCTTGATTATGCTACGCTTGCTGATTTTAGGCATGTAGCTTTCTCCTTGGTTGGTTGGCCTAGCATTGCTGAATTTAACCAACAAATGCTAGCCCACACGTTATGCATACAGGCATACCTTGTACAACAGATAACGTCCAAACCGCAAAGCATCAGTGTTTAACAGTACTGAAACACACCCAAGTCATGATTTTTCTGCACATGATTCCAAGCAAAAACTTCACCATTCATCACCACATATACGCCTTTGTGGAGCAGCTGCACAGCCGTCACCGCACAGCCAAGGTTAAAGAGCGCATCTGAATTGCGAATGGAATAAGGAATCATGGCTCCGACCAAGACCACAGTTTTATCGCTCAACCCTTGCCCCAATACGGAAGCTGTTTCCACCATCGAATCCGTGCCATGGGAAATGATAATACGCGATTCTTCCGAAGCCTGACATGCTGTAAGAATCACTTCGCGATCAGCCGCCGTCATATCCAAACTATCTTTGAGCATCAATACCTCAGTGCTGTAAGCCAACTGACACCTGCCCCGCAATAACATCTCCGGCACAAACGATTTCTGAAACTCCAATTTGCCCGTGAGTTCGTTGTATTGCTTACAGATGGTTCCACCAGCTATCAGAAATTTCAGTTTCATTCTAACTCCCAATTTGGCTAGCCCTACATGAACAGCGGGAGCAATGCTTTAGCTTTGCCGTTCAAATATCAATGGCCAGCAGGAAAATCAATCGAGTCTGACCCGAATGGCATATCACGCCGATCTCTTGATGATTTGTCAGCGAATGATGTTGTACGTGGAAAGTGGATGACCGAGGCATATAAAGAGCATGGGTATACTATGGCTGAAATTGCAAACTATGCAGGTGTTCACTACTCTCTGGTAAGTAATATTATTAAGAATTGGAGGGGTGATGATTCAAGATTCAAGACCTGACACCTTTTTCCCCATCAAAGGCGGCTGGAAAGGCAGCCTTCGCCGCGCGCTCCCCATTATCATCAAGAAATAACCCATCCGCTTTATCTCTAAGCTACCCAAAAGACTATATTTTTTGAACCGCCATCCCCCAGGGGAGCCTCTCTTACTACGCCAGCTAGCTGGCTCGCAATTCACCATCAATTCGCAAAGTGACACGAAGGTTTTTTTGGTCAGGTTCTCCTTGTTATACAAACGCCACAACTGAAGACACCAAAAAATATAGCCCTCAACGTAAAGGCGCATGATCTCTGAACGTGACTGTTCCTGATGACTCATATGCAATAGCTCCGCTTTCATAAATCTCCTCCAGCAACAAACATAAAGAGGAGGTATTCTATTCATTTAAGGTCTAGCCATAGACCTAACATATCATTTGCATTTCAAG
>Ga0100393_10002130_pt1 | contig 19351 bp, 13 predicted proteins | sample CryGeymeta201517_FD_81546 | JGI IMG/M metagenome (GOLD analysis project Ga0100393, IMG submission 81546) | Groundwater microbial communities from Crystal Geyser aquifers in Utah, USA - Crystal Geyser metaG 2015-17 | ecosystem: Environmental > Aquatic > Deep subsurface > Groundwater | place... | reverse complement strand
CCAGATTTACTCACTTCATTTCTGACAAGAATAGAATTAATTCAAAAGAGTGGGAGTTACTTTCATCCGATTGTGTGGAGTTTTGTTTTCTATCTAATTATAGGAGTTTTCAGGCTTCTTTTAAAGTTTATCTTTTATATAAAAAACAGGAATAAAAAGAACCCGTAAAACTATATATTTAAAATTTGTTTTGAATTTAGATAAAGTAGTTTAGGGGGTGAATGGATATTAAATACTTCTAAAAAGAAGTATTTAAATAACTAGCCGTTTCTTTTTTTGATAATCTATTCAGATACATTTTTAGGAACTTCTTCATAGTGATCGAATTCCATAGAGTATGTAGCACGACCTTGAGTTGCAGAACGAAGGTCAGTTGAGTAACCGAACATTTCAGCAAGAGGTACGAAAGCATCAACAATTTTATTACCTGAACGGTCGCTCATGTTGTTGATTTGACCACGACGACGATTAAGGTCACCGATAACATCCCCCATATAATCTTCAGGAACTTCAACTTCGACTTTCATAAGTGGTTCAAGTATAGATGGTCTAGCTTTTCTACAACCCTCTTTAAATCCCATTGAAGCAGCAAGTTTAAACGCCATCTCATTCGAGTCAACATCATGGTAAGAACCATCATAAAGTGTAATATCAATATCTTCCATTGGGTAACCCGCAAGAACACCATTTGACATAGACTCTTTACAACCTTTTTCAACAGCTGGAATATACTCTTTAGGAACTGTACCACCTTTGATTTCATTGTGGAATACAAATCCAGTACCAGCAACACCCGGTTTGATTTCAAGATAAACATGACCAAACGCACCACGACCACCAGATTGTTTTGCGTATTTGTACTCTTGTTTTACTGCATCTCTAATAGTTTCACGGTAAGAAACTTGTGGAGCACCAACTTCAGCCTCTACTTTAAACTCTCTTTTCATACGGTCAACAAGAATTTCAAGGTGTAACTCACCCATTCCTGAGATAATAGTTTGACCTGTCTCTTCATCTGTATTTACTCTAAATGATGGATCTTCAGCAGCAAGTTTGCTTAAAGCAATACCCATTTTTTCTTGGTCAGCTTTCGTCTTTGGCTCAACTGCAACAGAGATAACTGGTTCTGGGAAATCCATACGCTCTAGTACAACTGTATCAGAAGGGTCACATAATGTATCACCAGTTGTTGTATATTTTAGACCAACAACAGCACCAATCTCACCAGCATAAATCTCTTTAACTTCTTCACGCTTGATAGCATGCATTTTCACGATACGTCCAATACGTTCTCTCTTGTCTTTAGTAGAGTTATGAACAAATGAGCCTGCTTCAAGTGAACCACGATAAACAAGAATAAATGTTAACGTACCAACAAATGGATCTGTCATAATTTTAAATGCTAATGATGCAAATTTACCATCATCAGTTGATGGAACAATTACTTCAACATTTTCATCATCCATCATTGTCCCTTTAATAGGAGCACACTCTGTAGGAGCTGGAAGATAAGCAACAACTGCATCAAGTAAAGTTTGAATACCTTTATTTTTAAAAGCAGTACCACAAGTCATAGGAACAATAGCCATGCCACTTGTAGCTTGTTTTACAGCGGCAGTAATTTCCTCTTCAGAAATCTCTTCACCCTCTAGGAATTTTTCTGCAAATGATTCATTTCCATCCACTTCTGAAATTGATTCAAGTAATTTTTCTCTATACTCATCTGCTTTATCTTGAAGGTCAGCTGGGATTTCTTCTACATGGTAGTTAGAACCCATTTCAGCATCTTTGTCCCACACGATAGCTTTCATTTTAATCAAATCAATAACACCGTCAAATTTATCTTCAGCACCGATTGGAATCTGAATAGGCACTGGATTTCCCTTTAAACGGTCACGAATTTGTCTCTCAACTTCGTAGAAATCTGCTCCTGTTCTATCCATCTTGTTAACGAAAACAATAGATGGTACGCCATAACGGTTTCTTTGTCTCCAAACAGTTTCTGATTGAGGTTGAACACCACCAACAGCACAGAATACTGAAACAGCACCATCAAGTACACGCATAGAACGCTCAACTTCAATTGTAAAGTCAACGTGACCCGGAGTGTCGATAATATTTATTTGCTTTCCAGCCCACTCACAAGTTGTTGCAGCAGAAGTAATTGTAATACCTCTCTCTTGTTCTTGTTCCATCCAGTCCATAGTAGCTGCACCATCATGAACCTCACCGATTTTATGTTCTACACCTGTGTAGAATAGGATTCTTTCTGTTGCAGTAGTTTTACCCGCATCAATATGCGCAGCAATACCGATATTTCTTACATCTTCTAGTTTGTGACTTCTTGCCATTTTTAGTACCTTGTTAAATGAGTTGAGAGATAACCTCTTTTATAAATAAGTCGTATTTACTTATAAAAGAGGTTTTAAATCTTTAAAAAATGTCAACACAAAAGTTTGCAAGCAAACTTGAGCTTTGCGCTGAGCAAAACCTAGTGTTAACGTATCAAAGGGAATTACTTCCCTTTGTGTGTGAAAATAGTAGTTACCAGCGATAGTGAGCAAAAGCTTTATTTGCTTCAGCCATTCTGTATGTATCTTCTTTTTTCTTGAATGCATTACCTTTATCTGATGATGCGTCCATTAATTCGTTTGCTAATCTCTCAGCCATTGTTCTTTCGTTTCTCTTACGAGATGAGTCAATTAACCATCTAATTGCTAATGAAAGTTGACGTACTGGGCGTACTTCTACTGGAACTTGGTAAGTAGCACCACCTACACGACGACTTTTTACTTCGATAATTGGTTTAACATTATCAATAGCTTCGTTAAATGTATCTATACCTGATTTTTCACCACGTGAGCTAATAATATCCATAGCACTGTAAATGATTTTTTCAGCTGTAGATTTTTTACCATCATACATAATTTTATTTATAAACTTCGTCAAAATTTTACTTCCATAAACTGGATCTGGCATAATTTCGCGAACTGGAGCTTTTCTTCTTCTCATATAATTTTTCCTTCTTCAATTTTTTCAAATTTACTCAAAACTTTTAAAAAAGTCCTGTGCTAGCTTGAGCATATATTTTCTGCAAATTTCTATTTTTAGAAATTACTTAACTTTTGGTTTTTTAGTACCGTATTTAGAACGAGCAACCGTACGGTTAGCAACACCAGCAGTATCTAATGCACCACGAACGATATGATACTTAACACCAGGTAAATCTTTAATACGACCGCCACGAACAAGAACGATTGAGTGATCTTGAAGGTTGTGACCTTCACCACCAATATAAGAAATAACTTCAAAACCTGAAGTTAAACGAACTTTTGCTACTTTTCTTAAAGCAGAGTTAGGTTTTTTTGGTGTAGTTGTGTAAACACGAGTACAAACACCACGACGTTGAGGACACGAAACTAGCGCTGGCGATTTAGATTTTTTAATCACACGTTTACGCTCATTACGAATCAATTGATTGATTGTAGGCATACAATTCCTTTTACTTAATTTTTCCAGTAGAATTTAATCCTCTGTTTTAGAGAATTATAGACACGAAATCATACAAAAATTGTAATTAAAGTTAGCTTATTTTAAGTATTAATTAATATATATTATTTGTGGTGGGAATTTTTGTGGATTTTACTTTTTGGCATGTGGAATTTCCACATGCCAAAGCTAAAAGATTGAGATATTAGTTATCATCACTCATGAACATGATTTCTTGGTTTTTATATATACCAGTTCCAACAGGAATTGTACGACCAATAATTACATTCTCTTTTAAGTTACTTAAATCATCTATTTTTGCAGATACGGCAGCTTCTGTCAATACTTTTGTAGTATCTTGGAATGATGCAGCTGAGATAATACTATCTGCACTAACTGCGGCTCTCGTGATACCTACCAAGAATGGTTCTGCAATTGCAGGACGACCACCAAGACGAATGATTTTTTCATTCTCTTGTGCAAACTTCGCTTTAGAAATTAAATCACCTTCAATAAACTTAGTATCTCCAGACTTCACAATTTTAATTTGTCTTAGCATTTGAGTAAAAATAACCTCAATATGCTTATCAGCAATATTAACACCTTGTGAACGGTAAACTTGTTGAACTTCGCTTACTAGGTAATTGTAAAGTGCTTTAACACCCATGATACGGAGAAGTTCATGCGATGAAATAATACCACTAGTCAATCTCTCACCAGCGTGCACGAAATCTCCTGTAGTTACTACTGGATCATGAGATTTATCTACAAAGTACTCTTTAATGATTCCATTTTCTGAAGAAACTATAATTCTCACTTTACCACGTAATAATTTACCAAAGCTCACCGTACCATCAATTTCTGAGATAAGTGCAGTAGCTTTTGGTCTACGACCTTCAAAAAGTTCTGATACACGAGGAAGACCCCCAGTAATATCGCTTGATTTTTGAAGTGCTTTTGGTGTTTTTGCAATAATATCTGCAACCTTAACCTTACCACCATCTTCAACAAACAGAGATGATTTTGGATCAATTTTATATCTTAAAAGCTCACCATCTTCAGTTGCAAGAACTAGAGTTGGCTTGTAATCAGCTGGAATATGGTCGTTAATCATTAAACGAGTTTTACCAGTCAATTCATCAAACTGTTCACTTGCTGTTGTACCAATGATAATATCTTCATATTGTACAGTACCATTTGCTTCTGTAATAACAGGATTTGAATATGGATCCCATTCCGCTATTACAACAGACTCATCTGATGATGGTTTAACTATAAGAGTAGAAGCTACAACATTATCATTATCACTAGTAACTATAACCGACCCACGAGCAATATAATGTCTTACTGCTTCACGATTGTTTACATCTACAACTGTAGCAAAAAGACCTTTTTCCACTACTTCATATCCAGACTGTAAGCCTTCGAATCTTTCTAAGTAATCGCCTTTGAGTAAGAAGTACTTAACAACACCCTCTTCTTTAGCCAAAATTTTCTGTGTAACAGGAGCACCATTATCTACTAATAATTCAGATGCATAAGGAATACGACTTGGTACATTCCAACCATCTTTTATAGTTTCAACAATAGATTCGTGCTCTTTAACTTCCATACCACTTTCATAAGGGAAGTAGTATTTACCTTCAATTTGACCACTGATACCAGCTAATTCATTTGGTTTAGCAATCTCTATTTTACGAAGTGAATATCTCACTGTCTCTGATGGAGACACTACACTTATAATAACTTCATCATGAATAGTTTGGATTTCAACTTTTCCACTAAATGGTGCTTTAATTTTTGGCTCTACTAACAATACAGCAGCATTTCTTCTGTTGGCAACTATGTTCTTGCAATCTTTAGAAACATATGTTTTAAGATTGTAATATCTGATAAAACCTTCTTTTTGTGCTATAACTTGTCTCTCTTGTGCTGTAGAACTTGCTGTTCCACCAACGTGGAATGTTCTTAGCGTAAGCTGTGTACCTGGCTCACCAATTGACTGAGCAGCAACAATACCAACAGCCTCACCAGTTCTAACAATATGCCCTGTTGCAAGATTCACACCGTAGCACAATGCACAGATTCCATTCTCACTTTTACATGTTGTTGGAGTTCTAATATGTGCTGTTTTAATTCCAGCTTCAGAAATTATTTTTGCACTTACTTCATCAAGAAGTGTGCCCTCAGCGTATAAAATTTCATTACTAATCGGATCAATTATATCATCAGACAAGACTCTACCATTAAGTCTATCTTCTAATGACTCTATTAAAGTATTTTGATCAGAAATATCAGATATTTCAATTCCCTCATGTGTGTGACAATCATGTTCAACAACTTTAACATTTTGAGCAACATCGACAAGTTTACGGGTCAAATAACCAGCATTTGCTGTTTTTAGTGCAGTATCGGCAAGACCTTTTCTAGCACCGTGAGTTGAAATAAAGTACTCAATTACGTTCAGACCCTCTTTAAAGTTCGAAATAATTGGAGTTTCGATAATATCGCCACTAGGTTTTGCCATAAGACCACGCATACCAGCTAACTGACGAATTTGTGCAGCAGAACCACGCGCACCAGAGTCAGCCATCATAAAGATAGAGTTAAAACCATCTTTATCAGTTTGAACTAAGTCCATCATTTGACTTGCAAGAGTATTGTTTTTATCTGTCCAAACATCGATAATTTTATTATATCTCTCTTGTTCAGTTAAAAGACCAGCTTCGTATTGCTTTTGAATTTCCATAACTCTATTTTTCGAATCAGCAATTTTCTCTGCTTTACCTTTAGGGATGATAATATCATCAATAGATATTGATACCCCTGATTCAGTAGCATGTTTAAAACCTAAATCTTTTAAGTTATCTAAGAATGTTGCAGTTACACCAATACCACCATGCTTTTGAACATAATCAACAGCCTCATTGATATATTTTTTCTTCATAACTCTATTCCATATTTCAACAGGGACAAATGATGGTAATATATCTTTTAGAAGCATTCTTCCAGCTGTAGTATGAATCATACGTCCATCTACACGTGTTCTTATTTTTGCATGAATATCAAGCGCATCATGTTCAATAGCAATTCTTACTTCATCAACATTTGCAAAAAGTTTATTTGAACCTTTTACACCATTTTTTTCTAATGTAATATAATAAATACCAAGTACCATATCCTGAGAAGGTGTAGCAATTGCTTTACCTGATGCAGGTAGTAAGATATTCATAGATGCGAGCATAAGTACTTTCGCCTCAGCAATCGCTGCTGAACTTAAAGGTACATGCACCGCCATCTGATCCCCATCGAAATCGGCATTAAATGCAGCACAAACTAAAGGATGTAACTGAATAGCCTTACCATCTATAAGCTTTGGATGGAATGCTTGGATAGAGAGCTTATGTAGTGTTGGTGCACGGTTAAGCATTACAGGATAACCATCAACGATCTCAGCTAAACACTCCCAAACCTCATTTGTCTTAGCTTCTATCATATTTTTAGCAGCTTTAACAGTTGTTGCGTAACCTTTATCTTCAAGTTTTGCAATCAAATGTGGCTTAAATAGCTCCAATGCCATTTTTTTCGGTAAGCCACATTGATCCATGCGAAGAGTTGGTCCTACAACGATTACAGAACGACCAGAGAAATCAACACGCTTACCAAGTAAGTTTTGACGGAAACGTCCCTGCTTACCTTTGATAATTTCACTTAAAGATTTAAGTGGACGTTTATTAGCACCTTTAACTGCATTTGCACGACGACCATTATCGAAAAGTGCATCGACAGATTCTTGAAGCATTCTTTTTTCATTTCTAACAATAATCTCAGGAGCCTCAAGTTCAACTAAACGCTTCAGTCTTTGATTACGGTTAATAACACGACGATATAAATCATTTACGTCTGAAACTGCAAATTTACCACCGTCAAGTGATACAAGTGGTCTTAAATCTGGTGGAAGAACTGGTAAAACAGTAAGCATCATCCATGCAGGATTATTTCCAGAGTTTAAAAATGATTCAATAACTTTAAGTCTTTTTGCAATAGTTTTTCTTTTTGCTTCAGAATTTGTTAAGTCAATTTCTTCTTTAAGAGTAGTAAACAAATCTACTAAATCTATAGAATCAAGCAAATCACGAATAACTTCACCACCCATACGAGCTTTGAAGCCTAATTCACCAAATCTTTGAACAAGTGTGCGATATTGCTCTTCATTTAAAACATCATACTGAGCTACTGGAGTTTTTGCTTCAGCATCGTAATAAGCTTCTCCCCCTGATTCAACAATATATGCTTCATAGTAAAGTACACGTTCAAGATCTTTCATCTTGATGCCTAAGAGTGTGCCAATACGAGAAGGTAATGAACTTACATACCAAATATGTGCCACTGGAGTTACAAGTTCAATATGACCCATTCGTACACGACGAACTTTAGTGCTGGTTACTTCTACACCACATTTTTCACAAACGACACCTTTATAGCGCATCTTTTTGTATTTCCCACAAAGACATTCATAATCTCTTACAGGTCCAAAAATCTTTGCACAAAAGAGACCATCACGCTCAGGTTTAAGCGTTCGATAGTTTATTGTTTCAGGTTTTTTAACTTCACCATGACTCCATGACATTACCTTTTCTGGAGAAGCAAGACGAAATTGCAGTTGTTTTATATCTTTTGGTCTTTTCTCTTCACTTACTTCTATTGCTACTAGTTTACTCATCGTCTTCAACCTCGTCAAAAATCTCTACATCAAGAGCCAATGATTGAAGCTCTTTAGTTAATACAAATAGTGTTTCTGGGATACCAGATGCTGGAACTAATTCACCTTTTGTAATTGCTTTATAAGCACGAACACGACCATCAACATCATCTGACTTGATAGTTAACATCTCTTTTAGAACCGCAGAAGCTCCATAAGCCTCAAGAGCCCAAACTTCCATCTCTCCAAATCTTTGCCCACCAAAGAGCGCTTTACCACCAACTGGCTGTTGTGTTACTAAAGAGTATGGTCCAGTTGAACGAGCATGGATTTTTTCATCAACAAGGTGATGAAGCTTAAGGATATACATATAACCTACGTTTACTCTCTCTTTAATCTTCTCACCAGTCAGACCATTGAAAAGAACAACTTTTCCATCTGTATCCATTTTTGCTAATTCAAATAATTTAGCAAACTCAGCGGCATTTACACCTTCAAATATAGGAGTAGCGAATCTGACTCCACCATTTGCCCAATCTCTTGCATATCTCAAGAATTTTTCATCACTCATAGCGCCAATGACTTTCACAGCATTCATCATACCTGCCACATCAGCAATAGAAATCATTTTTGCACGAAGATTATCTATAAAGTCTTTTTGTTTCGTATCAAATTCTGCAAGTATTTGGTTTCCAAGTTCACGACCTGCCATACCTAAGTGCATTTCTAGAACTTGTCCTATATTCATACGAGAAGGAACACCAAGTGGATTTAGACAAACATCCACACTTCTTCCATCTTCCATATAAGGCATATCTACTTCTGGAACAATTATAGAAACAATACCTTTATTTCCATGACGTCCTGCCATTTTATCACCAACTTTTAGTTGACGTTTTGTAGCGATATAGACTTTAACATACTTAACAACACCATTTGGTAAAATGTCATCTTTTTCTAATATAGTAAGTTTCTCTTCATGTTCATCACGGAAAACTCTTTTTTGTTTTTGAAAATAGTTTTTAGTTTTTGTGTACTCAGCTTGAATATCTTCGCTAAAAGATTTTACAATAGCATTCATTGCAAAACGATTCACTTCAACTAGTTCTTTCCCATCAATGATGTCACCAGCTTTATATTCAGTATCACCTATTTTGATGTCAATAAGTAGAGGCTCTTTTGTTATAAGTTGCGTTACTCTCAGCATCTCTTCTTTGTCAATCATTAAAAGACGGTCATAATGCTCACGCTCTAAATAATCTCTCTCTTCTTTTTCAAGTTCTAGTGCACGGGGGTCTTTATCGTAACCTTTTTTAGTAAAGATTTTAACATCGACTACAACACCTTCCATGCTTGGAGGACAATAAAGTGATTTATTGATAACATGACCTGCTTTCTCTCCAAATATTGCACGGAGAAGTCTCTCCTCAGGAGTTGGTTTTACTTCACCTTTAGGCGAAACTTTACCAACAAGAATCATACCGCCTGAAATGTTCGTTCCAACCTTCACTATACCACTATCATCAAGGTGAGCTAGCTCATCATCTCTTACATTTGGAATATCACGAGTAATCTCTTCAACACCATGCTTAAGTTCTCTAGCTTCAACTTCTTTCTCATAAATATGGACAGAAGTAAATGCATCTTTACGGATTAATCTCTCAGAAATTACGATAGCATCCTCAAAGTTATAACCATTCCAAGGCATAAAAGCGACCATGGCATTTACACCAAGAGCTAATTCACCTTGGTCCATGTTTGGACCATCTGCAATTACTTGCCCTTTAGTTACATGGTCACCTTCATTTACTATTGGTTTTTGATCAAAAGATGTATTTTGATTTGTACGTAAATTCTTTTGTAATGGATAATAATCTATATATATCTCTCCATCTTCTTCGCCCATTACATAAATATGTCTTCCATCTACTTTTTCAATCACACCTGCTCTTTGAGCTTTAACGCATTCCCATGAATCACGAGCAACAAGTTTTTCAACACCTGTACCAACCATTGGAGCATGTGGTCTCAAAAGAGGCACGGCTTGACGTTGCATGTTTGAACCCATTAAAGCACGGTTCGCATCATCATGCTCAAGGAATGGAATAAGTGAAGCAGCAACACCAACAACCATGTGAGATGAAAGATCTGCATATTCACAAACATCTGGCTTACGCATTAATATCTCACCATCTTGTCTAACAGAAATGATACTTTCAAGGAACTGACCATTCGCATCAACTTTATTTGATGCAGCAGCAATTTGTTTTCCCTCTTCTTGCGTAGCTGTTAAATAAACTACTTCATTCGTTATTTTTCCATCTTTCATAACTTTATATGGTGCTTCTATAAATCCATGCTCATTTACTTTTGCATATGTTGCTAAAGTATTAATAAGACCAATATTTTGACCCTCTGGAGTCTCAATAGGACAGATACGGCCATAGTGTGTTGGATGAACGTCACGTACTTCAAATCCAGCTCTCTCTTTAACTAAACCACCCTCACCAAGTGCGGATAAACGACGTTTATGCGTTACTTCTGATAGTGGATTTGTTTGGTCCATAAACTGAGATAATTGTCCACCAGAAAAGAACTCCATAATTGTTGACGTAATCATTTTCGAATTAATCAAATCGTGTGGCATTAATTCAGCCATTGGACCACTCATCGTTGATAGCTTGTCACGAATTGCTTTTTGCATCTTAATTAGGCCATTATGTAATTCATTCCCTAAAAGTTCACCAATTGAACGAATACGACGATTACCTAGGTGATCTCTGTCATCAATATGACCTAAGCCATTTTTAACCTTAATGACATATTTAACTGAGTTAATAATATCTTCATGCGTTAAAACTGTAACATATTCAGGAATATCAAGTCCTAACTTATGATTCATTTTCATACGACCAACTTTCGTTAAGTCATATCTTTCTGGATCAAAGAATAGTTGATTTACAAATGCTCTTGCAGCATCTTTTGTAACAGGTTCACCAGGTCTCATCACTTTATATATACGAATAGCAGAAAGAGCATTTTCATCATCAATATCTTCAGTTTGCTTTAGTAATTTCAGTGAATCTGCATCAGCATTAAAAGCATTTATTATTGAGCCATCCACACCATCTGCCAAGTCATTTGCAATGTTAAACTCTTTTATGCCTATTTCAGCCATTTTCTTAAGTTTTACTTCATCAATACGAGTCATTGTATCAAAAAGGATTTCACCGGTTTCAGGGTCTATAATTGCTTCAGCTAAATATCTATCTAAAAGAACTTCTGAAGGATACTCTACGATTTTTAATCCATCTTCAAGAAATTTTTGTGCTTTTTTTGCTGAGAGTCTTTTACCTGAGGCTAAAAGAATTTCCCCTTTCATATTTACCAAATCATACGTTAATCTTGATGAATAATCACTTGGATTAAAATCCATAGAAAATTTATTGTCTGTAATACTAATTTTTTGTATAGGATAAAATAATTTTAAAATATCTTGTTTTGAATATCCTAAAGCACGGAACATAATTATTACAGGAACTTTACGACGTTTGTTAATTCTCATATATAATATATCTTTTGGATCATATTCAAAATATAACCATGAACCACGGTCTGGAATAATTTGACCAGTATATATTAGTTTATTCCCAGCTGTTGTAGATTCTTCTTCCTTAAAAATTACACCTGGGGATCTGTGGAGTTGATTTACAACAACTCTTTCAACACCATTAATTATAAATGATGTTCTCTCAGTCATAAGAGGGATGTCACGAACAAATATACTTTGCTCTTTTATATCTTTAACACCTAGCTTTTCTTTAGTATTTTCATCTCTGTCCCAAAGAACAAGACGAGTTTTCATTCTAAGTGAAACTGCATAAGTAAGTCCACGTTCCATACATTCTCTAACTGTATATTTAGGCTTTCCTACTTCACTACCAAGATATTCAACAGTTAATCTGTTTTGAACATCATGAATTGGAAATACTGATTGAAATACATTTTCCAAACCACTATCTGCTCTATCTTTTCCATCTAGCATTAAGAATTTATCATAAGAGCTTTGTTGAAGTTGTAATAGATTTGGTACTTCAATTTGTTGAGGAGTTTTGGAGAAATCTACGCGAAGACGGTTTCCGGAGTATAAAGTGTTTAACATAGGCTAACCTCGATAAGTTGTTTGTTAGGGCTTAATCATAGTTGATTAAGAGTATCGTATCTAGACGTCTCTAGATAGATTGATTCAAAAGTGCTTATAAACGACATAAGGGCACTTTTACGGAGTGACCAAAATCACATCGTAAAAGCGCCCAGAAAATCAAAGATTACATAGAAAAATTATTTTCCATGTAATTCTTTAGGTGTAAAAATTATTTAATTTCTACAGTTGCACCAGCTTCTTCAAGCTCTTTCTTTGCAGCTTCAGCAGTATCTTTATCAACACCTTCTTTAATTGTAGAAGGTAATGCTTCAGTAGCTTCTTTTGCTTCTTTTAAGCCAAGATCTGTAAGTGCACGAACAGCTTTAATAACACCAATTTTTTTAGCGCCAGCATCAGTAATAATTACATTGAACTCAGTTTGTTAATCAGCAGCAGCAGCACCAGCAACAGCACCACCAGCCATTGCAACTGGTTGAGCAGATACACCAAATTTTTCTTCAAACTCTTTTACTAATTCAGAAAGTTCTAATACAGAAAGTCCTGAGATAAATTCTAATACGTCTTCTTTAGTTACAGCCATTTTTAGCTCCTTTTATATATCATTATATTTTAGTGAATTAATTCACACTTACAAGAAGTGAAGACTAAGCTTCTGCTTCTAACTTTATTCGTAAAGCATTGATTCCAACAGCCATATTAGTAATTGGAGCCATCCAGGTAGCAGCAAGCATACCAAGAAGTTCTTCACGACCTGGAAGCTTAGCAAATGCTTCTATTTTAGTTACGTCTGCAGGTTCTTTATCTAAATAACCAGCTTTAAGTACAAATTTATCATTTGTCTTAGCGAAATCAGCAGCTACTTTTGCAGCACCAATAACATCATCAGACCAAATAAAAATATTTGTATCTTTAATCTCTACACCACTCATACCAGCATTATTTAATGCGATAGTAGCTAATGTATTTTTTACAACCTGAACACTTGTGTCCTTTGCTTTAGCAGATTTACGTAACTCTTCAAGTTGACTTACAGTCAAACCTTTGTAATCACATATAACAACTGCTGTTGTATTAGCAAATGAAGTAGTTAATTGCTCAATTACTTCAGCTTTTTTAGATTTAAGCATATATTTCTCCTTTCTAGACATAACTTCAAGCGGGGAGGGAAAGGCCAATTAAGCTAACTACCAACTCGGCAGATACCCCTACTATCTTTAGTCCAAATAATTCAGATTTTTACATAATAAAAATCTTTACTTTAAGATAAAGTTATCTCAAAATAAAAACTTAAAAAACATAGCTCATCAAATGATGTGCTATAAAACTATCTGATGTCAGCTAATGCCATAACATCTAATTTAACTGCTGGACTCATAGTTAATGAAAGTGCAGCATTTTTAATGTAACGACCTTTTGCAGTTGCAGGTTTTTGTTTGTTGATAGCAGCAACAAAAGATGCTAAGTTTTCAGCAATTTTTTCTGCTTCAAAACTTACTTTACCAATACCAGCATGGATATTACCTTTTTTGTCAACACGGAATGTTACTTGACCGCCTTTAACATTTTTAACAGCAGTAGCAACATCTGGAGTTACAGTGCCAGTTTTAGGGTTAGGCATCATACCTTTTGGTCCAAGAATACGACCGATTTGACCAACAAGTCCCATACAGTCTGGCGCTGCAACAACTACATCAAAGTTAAATACACCCTCTTTAATTTGTGCAACTAAATCATCTGTACCAACGATATCAGCACCAGCAGCCTTAGCTTCATCCGCTTTTACACCTTTAGCAAATACTGCAACACGAACTGTCTTACCAGTACCATGTGGAAGCACAACTGCACCACGAACCATTTGATCTGCATGTCTTGGATCTACATTTAAATTCATAGCAATTTCAACAGTTTCGTCAAACTTTGCGCTTTTTAATTCTCTTACTGTTGATGTTGCCTCTGCAACAGAATATGCTTTTGTAACATCAATTTTTTCTATTAATTGTTTATATCTTTTACTCATCTTCAAATTCTCCGTATAAAATTCTGCCACAAAATTTTAAATCACTGTGGTCGATGATTTTAAAAATTAATACTCAACTAAGGAGTATTAGTCTACTACTTTAATACCTATTGAACGAGCTGAACCAGCGATAGTATTTGCCGCCATCTCTAAATCATCTGTATTTAAGTCTTCAATTTTCTGATTAACAACTTCCATAAGCTGAGCACGTGTAATCTGTCCTATAACATTTTTAAGAGGATTATCAGTACCTTTTTTAAGTCCTGCCGCTTTCATAAGAAGAGCAGAAGCTGGAGGTTGCTTAGTAATAAAAGAAAAACTTTTATCACTATAAACTGTGATAATTACAGGAACTTTAAATCCCATCTTATCTTTTGTTTTTTCATTAAATGATTTACAAAACTCCATGATGTTAACACCACGTTGTCCTAATGCTGGTCCTACTGTAGGTGCAGGATTTGCTGCACCAGCGTTAATTTGTAGCTTTATATAGCCTGTAACTTTTTTTGCCATTCTTATTTCCTTTGTTTAATTAAATTATTTTTTCAACTTGCGTGTACGATATATCAACAGGGGTAGCTCTACCAAAAAGTGATACATTTAGCTTAAGCGTTCCATGTTCCAAATCATACTCATCAACCGTAGCTGTAAAGTTTGCAAATGGACCATCTGTAATTCTAACTGTTTCACCATTATCAAAAAAGATTTTTGGTTTTGGAGCTGCACGGTTGTTCACACGATCGAGAATAACATTAATATCATGCTCACTTAAAGGTGTAGGAACATTCGCTTCACCAATGAATCCTGATACCTTTGGTAGCGATTGTATTAAATGTTGTACTTCTGTATTTAAGTCAATTTTAGCAAACACATACCCAGAGTATAAAGATCTCTCAGTTATCTTTTTTTTGCCATCTTTTACTTCTATAACATCTTCAGTAGGAACAATCACCTCTTCAATAAAGTCTTCTAGTCCCATCTCTTCTATCATATTTAAAATTGCTAAACGAACAACTCGTTCATTTCCGTAGGTCTGTATAGAGTACCATTGATGTGCCATATTTACTCCTTAACCTAAAATTGCAGACATTATTGATGACATAAGTAAATCTACCAACGCTAAAAAAGCAGCTATTATACTTACAACTATAACAACTGATATATAAGCTTGTTTCACTTGCCCTTTAGTAGGAAAGATTACTTTAGCTAATTCTGCTTTTGCATTTTTTATGTGTGTACTTAAATTCATTATTTCTTTCCCAAAACTACATTTATTATAAATAAAGCCCTTAAGCCTTACTAATAATAAATGGTGGCAGGCGTAGAGAGACTCGAACTCCCAGCACCCGGATTTGGAATCCGGTGCTCTACCATTGGAGCTATACGCCTAAAAAAGCCAGTTAATACTGGCTTAAAACAATATTATAACTTCATCTCTTTGTGAACAGTATGCTCACGACAAAATTTACAATATTTTCTCACCGAAAATTTTTCAGTATGAATTTTTTTATTTTTGCTAGTGTGATAGTTACGACGAGTACACTTCTCACATCCTAGATGTATTGTTTCTCTCATTATATTAACCTTTTAGAGGATCAATGCAAATTCGCAAAAGCGAATTATGCAAGAATCTCAGCTACAACACCAGCACCAACAGTTCTTCCACCCTCACGGATAGCGAACTTAGTACCTTTTTCCATAGCAATTGGGTGAATTAGGTCAACAGTAATGCTTACATTATCACCAGGCATAACCATTTCAGTACCTTCTGGTAAAGTAATAGCACCAGTTACATCCGTTGTACGAACATAAAATTGTGGACGGTAGTTAGTAAAGAATGGAGTATGACGACCACCCTCATCTTTGCTTAGTACATAGATTTCAGCTGTAAATTTTGTATGAGGAGTAATAGTTTTTGGTTTACAAAGAACTTGACCACGCTCAACATCATCTTTACCTATACCACGTACTAGGATACCACAGTTATCACCTGCTTCACCAACTGTCATCTCTTTACGGAACATTTCGATACCAGTTACAGTTGTAGTTTGTGTATCACGGATACATACGATTTCAATTGATTCACCAATTTTAACTTGACCACGTTCAATACGACCAGTTACAACTGTACCACGTCCTGAAATTGAAAATACGTCTTCAACAGGCATTAAGAAATCTTTATCTGTTTCACGAGCTGGCTCAGGAATAAATGCATCTACAGTATCCATTAGTTTTTGAACTTTAGCTGACCATGGTCCAAGAGTACCTGTTTTAGCTTCAGCAAGAGCTAAAGTTGCAGAACCTGCAGTGATTGGAGTATCATCACCTGGGAAATCATACATATCCAAAAGTTCACGAATTTCCATTTCAACTAATTCTAATAGTTCTTCATCATCAACCATATCTTCTTTGTTCATAAAAACAACCATGGCTGGAACACCAATTTGTTTAGATAAAAGAATATGCTCACGAGTTTGTGGCATTGGGCCATCCGCTGCAGAAACAACCAGAATAGCACCATCCATTTGAGCAGCACCAGTAATCATGTTTTTAACATAATCCGCGTGACCTGGACAGTCAACGTGTGCATAGTGACGAGGATTTGTTTCGTACTCAACATGTGAAGTAGCAATAGTAATACCACGCTCTCTTTCTTCAGGAGCATTATCGATTGCATCGTAATCCATCATTTTTGCACCATTCGTTACCGCTAGTACTGCAGTAATCGCTGCCGTTAATGTTGTTTTACCGTGGTCAACGTGACCAATCGTACCAATATTAACATGCGGTTTGTTACGTTCAAACTTTTCTTTTGCCATAGTGTCCTCCGACTTTGTTTTGAATTGAAATGGAATTATATCCAAAAATCATTCAATTATTTCTTAATCATAAAAATAAATTTTAATATTAATTATTTCATGGAGCTCACGAGCTGATTTGAACCGCCGGCCTCTTCCTTACCAAGGAAGTGCTCTACCCCTGAGCCACGAGAGCATTTATATTTATTTTACGACAAAAAATAATTGCATGATTCTATTTTTAATATTAGTAAATTGTGTGTAGACAGATGGCTATATATTATTATATAGTTATATGAAGTAAGTAGAAATTGTACTTCAGCTTCCAGAATTTTCAATGGAGCGGGTGAAGGGACTCGAACCCTCGACCCTCAGCTTGGAAGGCTGACGCTCTAGCCAACTGAGCTACGCCCGCATGTGCCATTGAAATGGTGGTGAGAAGAGGAGTCGAACCTCTGAACCCGTAGGGAGCGGATTTACAGTCCGCCGTCGTTGGCCACTTGACTATCTCACCATAACAATATTTTTGTTTTATCTGGTCTAACACTGTTTCTAATATTCAAAATTCAATGGTGCCGACACGAGGATTCGAACCCCGGGCCTGCTGATTACAAATCAGCTGCTCTAGCCAACTGAGCTATGTCGGCATCGAATTTGAGCCAGAATTATAGTGCAATATATTTTCATTGTCAAGCATTTTTTCTAAAATTTTATAATATCTTCATCTTTTAATATTATTGGCTCCCATTTGCCACTGTATGCGGCTATTTCTTTTGTTATTTGTTCCAAATAAAGAGGCTTTATATGATTAATATAGAGTTGAAAATTCTCTCTTTTTAAAGTTTCCAACTGATTAAAGAGTGTCTTTGGTGTTAAATGTTTGCTCTCTAATGCTAAACTAGCCATATTTGATGGAAAAGAACATTCTATAACCACAGAATTAATATCTGTTCTTGAATCGATAATTTTACATGCATTTGCTAAAGAATAAGTATCAGCTGTTATCAGTATAGATTGTCTTTTTTTTGTATATATATATCCACAGCTTGGTACAGTATGATCTGTTTTAAATGCTTCAATATGCTCTTCTTCACCAATTTGATATGTCTTTCCACATTCCACTTCTATATATTTCACACTCATTGCAGATGAGTTATGTAATCGAATAAGAGAAAAATCTGGCCAAATCAAATCATTAAGAAAATGTTTTTTAATTGCTGCAATTGTTTCTGGTAGTCCTATGATATTTAATGTTACATCTCTTAAAGCATAATAGTTATCTAATATGTAAGCTATATCACATATATGATCTAAGTGCGTATGTGTCAACCAAATGTTTTCAATTTTTGCAGACTTCTCTACTAATGGTTTAAGTAAATTTCCCGCATCAATTACGTTTTTTTCATTTAAATGGAACGCACTTGTTCCAAAACCTTTAGCCTTTGTTCCATATGCTCCAAGTACCTTAATTACATTCATATCAAAACTCATCTTTAAATTTGTCTCTAACATCTAAGAATTTATCCAGATGATTAAAGAATAGATCTACTAATTTTGGGTCAAAATGTTTCCCACTCTCTTCTTTAAAGAGGGTGAAAATCTTTTCATCTTCCCATGCTTTTTTGTAGCATCTATCTGAGCCAAGTGCATCAAATACATCAGCCAAAGCTGTAATTCTACCAAAAATATGAATCTCTTCTTCTTTTAAGCCTCTTGGATAACCTGAACCATCCCATTTTTCATGATGTTGATATGCTACAATAGCTGCAGCTTTAAGAAGCGGTCGCTTGGAATTTTTTATCATCCCAAAGCCAAGTTCAGCATGAGAATCCATTATAACTCTCTCTTCTTCATCAAAACGCCCAGGTTTGTTCAAAACTGCGTCTGGTATCGCTATTTTGCCTATGTCATGCATAGGGGAAGCTGCTTTTAACAGTTCGGCTTGTTCCATAGGTAATCCACATGCTAAAGCTAATATTTTAGAATACTCAGCGACTCTTTTTACATGGTTACCTGTCTCTTTACTTCTGCTCTCACCTATCGCACCCATAGTAAAGACGACCTCTTTTTGTGTCTCTTCTATTTCCTGAGTTAATTTTGCTGAGACTATTGTTTCTGCTGCATAAGTGCTAGATAACATGAGGCGTTCCATATCTCTTCTGTCAAAAACACCTGTTTCT
>Ga0100393_10002097_pt1 | contig 19495 bp, 14 predicted proteins | sample CryGeymeta201517_FD_81546 | JGI IMG/M metagenome (GOLD analysis project Ga0100393, IMG submission 81546) | Groundwater microbial communities from Crystal Geyser aquifers in Utah, USA - Crystal Geyser metaG 2015-17 | ecosystem: Environmental > Aquatic > Deep subsurface > Groundwater | place... | reverse complement strand
GACGATGAAGATGATGATGATGATGTCGAAATTGTTTCCCCGACACCACCACGTCGTCACCAAACGTCGAACAGCCACCTGTTTTCATAATTCACAAATAAGAACAGCATCAATTATTGCCAAAATCGTTGACCTCAATGAGTTTTGGTTGATATGTCATCACTGACAGGCTCCTGCAAACTTTTTTATGGAGCTGGCTACAAAAAGTAAAGAAATAGTAATGAATAGAGGTTAAAAACCGTATCAATTACTCGAATATTGTTGCTCTAGAATTAGCGGAAGCAAGTTGACTCGCACTTTTTTGTAGAAATTCATTGGAGGAAGAACAGTACTCGGAATATGTATTGAAGCTGATAGACCATTCAAAGAACAAGGCAGTAGCCTTGCAATGTGTACAGGTGCCATCGGGCCTTTGACGTATTATTGGAATCACGATTAGTCAGAGGTCTCGGCTTCTGAATGAAACATGGAACTTTCGGTACACACCCTCGAGTCTCTAAAAAGTGCTCTTTGGGGTATGCTGGGCTCCATTTTTGTTCGCCGGTGCAAGTATCAAACAAGGCCCAATGGATTTTTTTAGAAGGCAGTGCAATCACATCCCTTTAAGATACAGCGCTTATTCGTCTTGCACTCCGCAATGTACTGTATCTGCACTTTTTGATAATTTTGACATCAGGTCATCGAAAACACGAAGAATGACAGCGACGACAACTCCTATGCAAACATCCCGGCAAATACATCAACGAGAGTAGAAGCTCTTCGCAGAGCACAATTTTTTGGATGCAGAACACTGGGCGCTCTTACTCCGAACGGCACTTTTTTCGTTCAAATCCTGAAAGTAGGTGGACTCGGAGTCGTGCAATCCTTTCGCGATGAAGAAGCGCTGAGTTTATTAAGCCACGATTATCGGATGTGGCACGACGGTTGCAACGGGTGTATATAGTGCTGCTATTCGGGTGTATTCATTGATGGTTTCCTCAAGGTCGAGAGACAAGCAGATGTGTAGTTTTTCTCTCCAAGCTCTCTAAATCTGCAGATAAGCATGACTGAAATTTTAATTTCAATTTTGAATGTGCTGAAAAATCCCCGAGTATAGCCTTCCTCAAATTTGACACAAGGCGCAGCACACGCTTTAGACACTGGAATAATGTGGGCCTTTGGCTATAAATATTTGCACTCGCTTCACTTTTGGAATATTCTACTGGTCTATTAAAAAGGAGCCCATGTCAGCATGCCACAGGAAAGGAAGAATACTGTTGCTATGCATTTAGTTGACCAGTAGGTGTGATTTTTTAAAAAGCGATGAACAAGCATGCTGAAGTGCTGTATGGACATGATGCACGTAGAAAATTTGTTCTGTTTTGGAGCAGCCGATCAATAGCTCGAAGCTTTCAAGATTGATACATCATGCAATCGCCTCAGGAAAAGACTGACCGAGGAGACGTTTCATAAGAGACTCTTTGAACGTAATTGTCTATGTCTTGGCAAGAAGACATGCTTAAGAGATCACCATTATTGACGCCGCCGGAAACACCATGATGGAGTCTGTTGGCAAGCATGTGATATACTTCCGATCGCAGGTCGGCAATATCATCCTCAAATTCCACCATTCCAGCCCGCTCTATAAGTTCGTATCCAAAGTCAAGGGAATACTTTAAGCTCTCGAGTGCATTGAGAATACCTGCCATGGCCAAGACTGATTTCTTCACGCTCACGAAGCGATAATCTTGCAAGACCATGTCCATTTGCGCCTTGGCCAGGTAGTAGACGGTTAATCGCATAGTCACGGGAAGTATTTCTATTGATACCAATGCCAAAATCTGTCTCACAAAGGTCATTGATGTTGGTGGGTTCATCCGCCATTGCAATGATTGCAACAAACTCATTTCCATGTCTTCGATTTGACCTTTGGTGTAGGCACTACGGCTGAGTTTCGAAAAGACCCCGGGAGTCATGGTTATTGACTCGTGTATTTTAATTGCCAGATATAAACTGGTGACGAAGACAAGCTGAAAAACAGGACGCTGGCGAAGGGCCTGTGCTCCATGAGCTGTCTGCAGGTAGCGATCAAAGTAGGAGAGAGCATACTCGGCGGTTTCTCGTTGACAATCGGCCAAATCCAAAATTTGATAGGACCAATTTACCATGATCTCTCGGAACGATCGGTTGAGGGAGAGTTCATTAGCGTCCAGTAACTGAGGATTGCAGGACGTGGAGCAATCCATGCTATCCTGCAAGAGGTAGTCTCTGCAATGATAGAACTTTTCCTCTTGAGCTTGAAGGGCCTCCAAAGGTAGGAGAATCGTGGAGGAATTGGGGATTGATGCATCCATGGCAGAGTCCATTGTAATATAAAATTCTAGTTACAATGAAAATATGCCAGATAATTTTCAAAAGTGATAATGTTGTGGTGGTTCAGAAAATCTTTTCATAAAAGGAGAAAGAAAGATCTTCCATCTTTCTAGATCTTGGATGAGTGGATCAGATTTTACGCGTTGTCCTTCACGGACATCCTAACCTTATCTTTATCTTTTATTCCCGTTCGAACCAGATAGATGAAGATCCGAAGAATAGGGCCTAATCAACCGCTCTACTACTAGTAGTAGGAGGTGTAGTAGGATACTCAAGGACAAAAGAGTACCTTCTCCCATTATTAGTAGCTAGAGCTAAAGGTCAGCTAACATTGCAGGAACTCAAGAGTCACAGCTGTCTCCTGCCGAAAAGAGGTGGAGGTTACAACATGTATCAGAGGTGCACCGCACAAACCGACTCTCTTCATGCAACAAGTTTCTGGCGGCAGCGAACCAACAGCAAAAATGGCTTGATACTGTGTTTCCTTGGAATTGTCCACCCATGTCAGTGCTTGAATATTGCCTATGTATCTCCTAGCTCACCAGCTGATACCTGTACTCAAAATACTGCAGGCTACTCGTACTACGGTAGCAAGCATTTAGAACTGAAATAATTAGGAAACATATGATACCGAGTTCTGGATGGCTACATGGATACGGTACACATACTACGTACAGTACCTGGTAGTACGGGTAATTTGTAGTAGTAGTGGCGCCTGTCCCATTCACGAGCCTCTGCCGATCTCCCGTGACAACCTTTAAATCCAAAAAGGCTGGACGGGATCCAGGCAGGACTGGATATGGTCTTGGATTTGAAAATCGAACATCCGGCACAGAATAATAAGAATGGTCACCCGCGTAGCTACAAATTTTGGATGATCTTGGGCGGGGATAGCAAGTAGAAATTAAATGAGAAGACGGTGCAAAGGGCACGTCTAGCTAGCTAGAGAAAGTATCAGCTAAAGTTTGGTTCTATGTAGATAGACGAAGTCCTGCATACTTTTGTAGGCAGCAGTGCATTCTATAGATATAGTGTCCATCAAGGATCTTTCGTATTCCTTAGTATCCATTCTGTACATGGACAGTGCGAGGAGAATGGTGGCCAGAAGGCGTCATCTCTTCATCTTCTTGATAATGACGAACCGCTTCGTATCCCAAGACCAACCCTCCATCTGTCGCTGGAATCGTCTTCGAACTTCTGGATGCTGCCAAACTTGCATCAGCAGCTAGACTGCGTGATATTTCTTGTGTAAAGGCACTGCCGAAAGAAGAGTCATTGCCAGAATTTCGATGCGGTCGTTCCATGTGAGCTGCCTGAGAAACATACCAAAGAATATTGTTCTTATCCTCAGCTTTTGGAACAAACATGTCCAAAGCATTCGATAGAGCGCAAAAGGCAATGGTAGATTGATAAACAGTCACATACTGGTAATTCCCCATGGCTACTTCGGTCTGGTGCTTGGCCACGGCAAAAATCTCGTCTTGCACAGTGTTTTTCTTATGACTGGCATCCACTGGCAGCAAGACGGCAGGGATGACATCCCAAAACTGCCGTAAGAAGTCCACTGCAATGGGTGTCGTCAAACGCCACCCCAAGGCTTGCAAGACGGTCAGTTCCATGTGGGTTAGGTCCTCCGCCGAGTATTCGTCTCCACTCAACTGTTGCAGAAACTTGGGAGACACGGCCGATCGTTCGTGCAACTTGACAGCCGTGTATAAACAAGCAATGGCAGCCAATTGAAATTCTGACCTCATTTCTCGGGCCGTTTGTCCCGCCGCAGTCTGGAGGAAGCGATCCAGGTACGACATGGCGTGCGCGACCGTGGTGCGGTGCATGGATGGAAAGAAATCTACGACGCGAATCATCCATTGAAACATGATCTGACGACAAGAGGAATCGCAAGGCAGCGAGGAACAGCTAGTGCGTTGACGACGAGCTATTCGTTTGGTGGGAGATGCAGGAACGTTGCTAGTGTTGCTTCTTTCGTGTTGCTCGTCGTCCTCCACGATATTCAAATGAAAGTAATCGCGGGTGAAGTACTCGCTTTCTTCTTGCCGCCGCATGGCAGTGATGGTCAGCAGAGTTTCTTCGTGGTCCATGATGAAATTTATATGTAGTTGGTGTAATTATCTATTGGTATGTAACACGGAATAAAAGAAATTCCCATGTTAATCAAGTGGAGCCATGAGTTTATGATGATAGAATTCTTCTTGGATAGTATTATGATCAATCTTACTTTCCAGCGATCAAAATTATTTTTTGAATCGAACGAGGTGAGTAGGAGCCGGTTAACCGAGCGAACTAAATTCGCGGAGACGTTCGTTGAGGAAAGAATTAGGGGCCCAACGGCAGAGTCTTGTATGTGTTAAATTAAAAACTTGCGCCGACCCAGTTCGTGATTAAAACACATTAGAGATAGAGCTAACAAACGATACTAATATTGCTTAACGACAACACTACTACTTGAAAGGTACAGTAGCTCCTACTGCCTGGCTAGAGGTATGTGGTACCAGTACTACTAGACTCGGAGAAATTTATCCGAGATTGAGTATTATGCTGCCTCGCGCTACTGGTACAGCATCCCAGAATATTAAAAGAGTAGAGCAAATCTGGTCGGAATACAGGTCAACAACGGGGTATGAGTGTGTTATGTTGGAGATGACTGCTGCGGTAGCACCTGCAACCCTGCCTCCTCGTCGGGTTTTGAACAAGCTTACAGAGTCATTAGAAGCTTGTTGCTTGTTTGATATCAAAGCAAATTTACCATTTTAAAGAAACATGGTGCGCTTTCGTCGTGTTTCATTACTAGCTTGTGTTCCTACTAGCATTAGCCAAACACCTTGCCAATTTTCCCAAGCTTGTTTTTCATTCCATCCGCAAATTTCTCCAATTTCTTTCCGGCATCAAATTGATCTATAAACTTTTGAAATTTATCCCAACTGGTATTGATAAAGCCCATGAAAGCTTCCAGGATACGACGCACGGTATCCAGCGCCTTTTCAATCAGTTTGCTCAATCGCAATGCCTTGAACAAAGCATCAACTCCGGACATGGCCCCCATAAATCGTGTACATAAGGACGATCCATCGCCCGCCACAACGGCCAACGTTCTCCCAATGGCATCCGCTACTGACTTAATTTCCTTAAATATTTTCACTGCTACATTTTCCTTGTTGGCAACTTTGGAAAAAGCATCATGGCCCGTGCTGCCCGCTGTAAAGACGTCCACTTGTTCCATACTACGTGTATTCGAATGGACTTCTTCGACATCCGAATCACCGTGACCTAATAGTTCCACCAATGCCGAAGCTTCTTCATCTTCCACCATCATATTGTTGTCGCCACCAGTTCCTCCTGGCCCTCCTCGCGTCTTAATGTTTGGATCTGTAGCTCCTTCCATATCTTCCCGAACATTTTCAGGAATAACTTCATGGGCCACATCGTTCAAAATTTTTGTCGTGTGATTGGCTTTGGTGGTCATGTTCAATGCTACATCGTCCATTTCCTTGGCCAACGCATACGCTTTCCGGGCCTTCTTTTGTTCAATCAATTCTTTGATTTGGGCAAAGGTATTCACGTCAATACCACCACCACCACCTTGGAATCCCTGTAGAAGATCTGCCACATCTTTGGTGTACTGCAACGCCAACGTTCCTTTGGTATAGCCCTCGTTGGAGGCTTCTGATAATTCATTGCTGGATTTGATAACTTCCGGACTGGCGCGAGCAAGAGCCCCAGCAGCTCCCACTTGCCAACAGCCACACATGGAAAAGAGAGGTCCACACTCGGAAAGTGCTGCCATTTTCAAATAGTTTAATTGGTATGAAGGTAATTGGTTGCAGTGTGAAGGTATTGGCTGGTTCTTGTTTCTCGTAGTTTTTGTCAAGATAGCGCCTTCTGTGAAAAACTGAGATGCAGAATCTTGTGTCGTGCGTTGAATGTGAATGTTGACGATGGCAAAAAAACTTAAATAGCCCACTGGCCAATGAGCGTCCAGCGCAAGAGAAGATTATTCGCTCACAAGGCCCGTCCGACGCTCCTGAAAATCAATATTAGTATCTTTTTCCACCTGTGCTGCGTCCACCGGGCCTAACAAGTAGTACAAGTCCCTCAAGCTACGGTAATCGCAGTCTTCACCAGTGACCACCCTTGTGGTGCCAAAACCTTGTAGCAGACTGCAATGAGCGGCCCAAGTAATGAAATCTTTCTCCGGGCCTGCAAGCCATTGCGGTAGTAAAAGCTTGTTCTTGGGGGCAAGAGTCTATCTCATGGTTTCTTCATAGCCAAGCTCTTCCAGGAGCTCAGCCAATATTACAAGGTACTTCAAAATGCAAATGCAGCCTCCTCGAAAGACTTCCATTTCTAAAACAATTGGAAACGCCTTCATTGTCTCCTGATATCGAAGAAAGCAGCACTCGTTGCGCGTTAACACAGCAATGGGAGTTGGAAAAAGGATCGCTGTATTTTTACTGACAAGTGTAAAGGAAGATATTATCACATAATAAATTTATACATATATTGTACGCAGCTAGTTTACAGGCTAATAGCTACGTGACTTCCCCCGCTAAGACTGTAGACAAGACCAGCACGTAACTATGCAACATTGCCACCAACAGACCTTGGGGATGATGCATGTATTCGGTAATCGTATTCAGACATGGGCAATGTATCAGGCGAGCTGGATTTCTGTCCAAACCAAAACCAGGATTTTGCGGTTGACGGTGCGGGAGAAGGTATGGCTGGTAGAATGTAGCGAAAATGTATTTTCAACACTCGTTTGAGCAGGCGTTGCGATTCCATCTGTCCTGGTGCCATGTCTTCGTCTCCAAAGACAGCCAAACACAAATACGCTGAGATCTCTTCGTTGTAAATATGCAGTGCGTCTAAAGCATTCTCAAAGGCCCAGTAAGCAATGACAGCTTTTCGTTCAGTAAATAACAATTCATTGCGCATGGTCCACTCGGTTTGATACGTGGCCAGTTTGTAGGCAATGGCTCGCATCTCTCGATCCATCTGACGCTCAGGTATTAAATCCAAAAAGAGCCGAATAAAGGAGTGGGAAGTGGGAGGATTTAATCGCCATTGTAGTGTTTGGGCGAGTACCAGTTCCATTTCTTCCACATCTTCATCGGTGAAGACTCCGTGACTAATATTGGCCATGAGAGTGGGTGTCAGAGCCGAGACTTCGTGCATCTTGACGGCTGTATAAAGTACCGTTGTCGACAGTAATTGGAACAGAGGCTTGTTACGCAGAGCCTCGGTGGCCAGTCCCGGTGCAGCAAGGAACCGGTCAAGATATGAACAGGCAATTTCCAACGTCTCGTGCGCAGTGGTGCTTCCGATCCGGTTTAACAGCTTATGGTAAAAGATGAGCATGCGATCTCGCCATTCCATGCAAAATGGGCCAAAACGCTCTGCCAGTATGGGATCCATTTCCTCGTCACGGTTGGAAAGCTGGTAATAAGATTTCTCCTGACCAACCATGGCATCAATGGTATCGAGCTGTAGAACCAGGTCCATGATCGAAGAGTATAATTTTTCAATTTTGTGCGAAATATTATTGAGTGCAAATTGCAAATAAGAATGCGTGAGTCTGTTAAGAGAGAAAAGGCAACTATTTGGTTGGGATAAATTGTGGAAACCCGAATTGATGGCTTGTAAAAACTCGGGTGTTTATTTTTGTGTTCGAATTTGTTATAATATTGACAGGACGTGCCTAAGAAAGCAACGGCTGGAATTAAGCAGCTGCCTACACTAAAATATTTTTTTAATAGTTACTTAGGAGCAGGTGAGTCATTTGTGGACAATCCCGAAGCCCACTTTTATCAGTGACTACAGGTTCTGCTGAAAAATGACTCTGCTCGGAACATGTGGTCATAGCGTCTGTCCACCCCGTTTACCTTCCATTTTAAAGCGTTATATTTGCTAACCAAAATAAAGAAGGGTGCCGGCCTTGATTGGAACAGGAAACAGACTGCTGGGAGTGGAAGGAGATCCACGCAAGGATCCTTTCTCGAGCCTCTGTGGAGGTGCGGGCGAAGCGTTGAAAAAAAGAGATGTAATAAACGCATGCCTCCCAATGGTTTCCGTATGCCCAAAATAATTGTTTCTATATTTTATTCTCATGTTGCGCAGTCGGCGTTTCCACGCCTGCTAGCAGAGTCGAGCGAAAGTCAAACTTTACGACGCCACTCCTACGTCCAGGATAATTTCATCTTGCACACAACTTTCGTAGACTGGTCCCTGCAGGACGATTTTGTCTTTTCACAAAAATTGTAGCAACATGTCTTCCAAGGACTTTGACTGCCGCCCAAAAGGTCTAGACATCGAACCAAAAGAAGGAGGCTACTACCAGGCCCACGATGGTCTCTGGTACACCTACCAAGACAAGGCTAAAGCAAATCGACTGTATATGCAGGAGCACTTTGGTCTCGCGGAACTATGGGAAGAATCCAAGAGGGCAAATATGAAAGCTAAAGTAAATGGAAAAGTTAGTTCGCCGAAACAAGATGCCAAACAGCCAGTACGACGCTCTCCGCGAATTAGACTTCTCCAAAGACGCTTGTACCGAAATTCTGCAATTCGTCGCAAAAAGGGGGCAAGCACAAAACATTCCGAAAGAAAAGGCGGAAGTATTAGAATTTGAAAAAGTTGTACTGAAATGAAGCCGGTAGATGCAACACCTTGCAGTTCGCGACGATCTTGCCAACTCACTGTTCCAAGTAGAACGAAAAAGCAGAGACAGATATGCCTAGAAAGAGCCCTTCCTTCCAATGATAATAATAAACAAACAAGATCTAAACAATGCCCAGTCAGTAATCTTTTGCTGAGTTCTTCTGATCGAATTCGATAGCCACACGAGGTATTTCTTAAATAATTCTAGTGCAGCTCTCTTCGGCACTTCCGAACGTCGAGCCAAGGTTACTTTGAAACAACAAAACCTCCTCCCTAACTCTAGTCCTTTAAAAAAGCGTAGTCACATCCTTCGTGTTCTACAGGGATCATGACCGATGTATCCAATCCTAACGATGCTGCATAATCGTCTATTGCTTGCACAGCACCTTCTGGAGGTTGACTGTCACGTGCAAAAATCCAAAGTCCTCTGGTGTCAAACCGACCAAAGGTCCCGGCAATGCATTTACCATTGCTGGAACGAGTCGGTGCACCACCACTGATAATGGCCCATTCGTATACACTGTCATCATCTGCTGTTGCAGTACTACTATGATTTCCTGCAATAATATCTCTGTACAGTCCAGCATCCACGACCCAATAATTAGCGGGTGTTATGAATCGTTGAGGAAATCCTACACGAATCTGTGCTGGATGCTTATCTGGATCGGGTACCATAGCATTCAAGCGAGCATCGTTCAAAGATCCTGTAATGCTTCCATCGAGTCCTCGATTTCGCACATTGATTCGTGGAATGTTATCACCACAGAAAAAGGTGCAAGTATCATCGGCAGTATATTCTACGACGCTGCAATAGGATTTATCCATGGCATAAATGACAGGGGCTGCCTTTTGTGGATACCAAAGAGCCGAAATATACGTTTCCAAATTGAGAGTTGGCCTGGATTGAAAACCTTCGGGAGGGCAATCGTTGCTGAGCTCTTTCCTTCTGATGAGTCGTGAGGAACTATTGGTGTTGTTGTTGGCGGCAATTGTTGTGTCCACATCCAAAGCAAATGCACAAGAGATCATGCTTGCGACCAGGGCAGCCACCAGATACGATACGACGGGAATGAATTTCAATGTTTGTGACATTGTTTTAGATACAGTGTGGTTGAATATCAATAGATGGAAGAAAGAATAAGTAGTTAAAGCAGGCTGTCCTGCACCAACAATAATGTGGCGCTTCGTACAGGTTTTGTTCGCCAAAAGAAAAAAAGAAAAGTCTACAATGATGTTTGTAAGAAAAGTAAAATAAGCCCAGGTGGAATATGTGGGACCTGCCAGTTAGCAAAACCGATCACACACGCATGTTACTACTACTACTAGACTACTAGCTAGACTACTAGACTCCTACTACTAGACTACTATACTACTAGCTAGTAGACTAGTATTGTATTTATCTTAGCAGCCATGTCAAGACTATTTCATCTTGTTTGTTCGTCCAAAGATGGACTGCAAGTGCAGGCTACCAGTACTCGCTCACTCTTCATCCCAGACTATTAGGGGTTTACTCGACTCGAGCAAGTACGAGTAGACTAGTCTAGCTATGATGATGAGGCTGTTTTGTCATCATCTACTCTACCCTCCTCTGTACAGAAGCTTTTTACTACCATACGACAAAGATTTTCGATATTCCGAAATAGGGTTGAGGTCAAACTACAGTATTACTCCCAAACTTATCATCAACAGATCATCACACTCAACCAATCATCATCATCGTCATCGCAGTGATTTTTTGAGATCACAGTCACTCTAGTCTACTACTAGTAGACTAGTCCACTAACTTTTACATTCTGAAGAAGTAAAACAAAAGAAGGAGGGCTATCATATCCCATATACCTGGTAATCAACGAATAAACCTTAAACAACAGGAAGTGGAAAGTTTTCAATGACAACGACAACGCCAAGAAGTCTCTACAATAAAAATAATATTGTTTCATTGCTTTTGATCCTGCCCGTGGCAACGTTGGCGTTGGCACATCAACATCCACGACCACTACAGCCGGTGCCAATAATAACAACAACAACAACAACAACATCTACAGGATCCACCAGCAATAACAATAAGAACAACAATACCAATCTCTCTTTGGATGTTTCCAGATTGCAACGTACCATCCTCCAGGAGGGTCGTGTTTATCAGCAGTACAATTTTTTGAGTGAAGTGGAAGTTTGTACCATGTTGGAAGAAATTCAACAATTAGAAGTCAAGGGCCAATTTCAAAAATCAGGTTTGGCCAATACAGCAACAGCAGCGGTCAACAACAGCAACAACAAGGTGTTTGGCAATACCGATCGAAGTTTGTGTCCCGTACCATGGTGGTCGGACAGTTTAAAGGGTACTGTTTACAACAACAACAGCAGCAGCAGTACTACGAATACGCATAGTGGTAATCAGGAGTTGCTTACCATTATTTCATCACGGATTCAAAATTTGCGTCTAGCATTGGCCAGCATATTACATCGTCCTACCATGACGGATGCGTCCTTGGATCATGAATGTTATTATTCTGTATCGACGGTGGGTACTTTCTTATCACGACATATGGATGAACGACACGAAGAATTAAAAGGTGCCAAAGGATGGTTATTACCCAGTCGTCGTTCATTGTCCTGGTTGATTTATTTGAGTGATCCTCCAGATTGGACGTTACATGAACACGGTGGAGCTTTGAGAACCTTTCCACCCAAAAGTACAGTATCAACAAAAGGACGAGAAGATGGAGGAATCACAAAGACGACATTGCCTTCGTTGACACAGGACGAAGGAAATTTACAAATTGGTTGGTTATTACCAGCAGTCAACAACAAACAACAACAGCAGCAACAACAGCAACATCAAATACCTGTCTATCTCGATAGCTGGTATCCCGTGTCCGTTCCACAAGGTCAACCAAACACACAATCATCAGCAGCAGCAGCATCGTCATCATTGGAACCTCACTGTGTCCTGTATACGCGCAATGTTCGAAACGGTGAAATGATTCTTTTGACAAAACCATGGTTGACCGAGGCATTGCAGGGAATTTCTGTTTCCGATTTTTTATCCACATGGGCGAAACGTCAAAGTTCCACAATTACTACTACTACCACTACTACAACGAAACAGAACGGTGACGTCACTAAAGACGGATTATTTTTGCAACGAGAGTACGCTCAACGTTTTGTACTGTTGGAAGATCGATCGGCCTGGAACTGGAAGACGAACGAAAACGACAATCACGGCGCAAACGACAAAGATCAACTAGTACCACCAGCTGGTACGCGAATAGAAGATATCGTACCACAACGAGGATCACTTGTGGTATTTGATTCGGTAACTCTTCCGCATCAAGTAGAGCGTATTTATAAGGGAAAACGTGTAGCATTGGCAGGATGGTTCCACGAAGAAACACAACCATTTCCAATACACATGGAGGTTGGATAGAATATTTAAAAAACCAGGGAAACATAGTATTATGGTATGTGCACGGTCGTACGTTGATGTACGATGTAGGGTAGGAACTCAGCTTTACCTTTTTGTCTGACTTTATCAACGACGAAGGCAATACTTCTTGGTAGTCTACTTATTTTATATGCTTTTAAGTGAAGTAGATCACATTCATTTTTTGCATGTATGAATGCCTTGCTTTGAAAATAAGCCAACTATGAGCAGGCGACGGTACGATTGTAATGTGAATTCAGTTTTTTTGTTTTGTAGAGTCAGTATTTTTTTCCTCGACCATTAATAGTTCTTTCGAGTATTCAGATCCCAAAGTGCTGTTGATCGCGGGGAGGGAGGTCGATAGAAAAATGGGGGCAAAAGATTGCGAGTCAGACAATGCCAACTGCTGCTATCGCTTTCGCCATCGCTGCTGCTGTCATTGTTGTTGCTGATGTACTCCAAATAGTCTTGTACCACACACAGTCCTTCCTCGACTGATGAAGCATGCTGAAGACAAGAAGAAAGAATACCAGTCTCGTGCAAGAGAGCTGGTACGTCGTAGTCAATGTTGAATTCGCCAACTATATTAACAACGGCTGCCAAGGCGATCACACTTTTCTTGACGCTCAACATTAGTTTGTAGTCCTTCTGAAGGAACAACTCCTCGATGTCGTTTTGCGCCAGCGTAAGGATGGATTGTTTCGCAAATGGACTGAACGTATGACACGGAAGCAAGTACACAATCTCTTTTACAAATGCCATCGTTGTTGGAGGATTGATGTTCCAATGAAGGGCGGTCATCATTTCTCGTTCCATATATTCGATGTCTTGGATCGTGTACTGACCTTCACTTTCAAGTGCCAGTGTCGCTGCCGAGAACAGTGTTTCCTCGTGAGCCTTGGCCGTAACATACAAAGCTGTAACAGCAGCCAACTGATACTGTTCACGAGGATTATGCAACACCAGCATCTGTGTTCCTTTGTCCGTAACAGCAAATCGATCAAGCGTAGAAACAGCCATTTCAACGGTATCAATGGAATAATTGCCAATCTTTCTTGCTCGCATCATCCAATCAATAAGCTGTTGACGAACACCGATATCTACTGGATCGTTATAGGTGTAATTGTGAAGGTACTCTTTCATTCTGTAACGAGTACATTCTTGAATGAGCATCGTCTTGAGGGTGCTCGTGTCGGCATCGACAGGTAGGTCGTTAACAGGTGTCATTGATGTTGCGAAAGTAGTATTATCCGTTCTATCTACACCAGGTAGAGGAGAAGAACGTCTTGTATTATCGTTGTTGAATGAAAGAATAATGCGGCAAACGTAATAAATAAATTGATGAAAACACATTTCTTATTTGGATTTGTGATTATATTGCGTGTTTGTGTGTTTGAAGGAAACAAAATGCACAGAAAGCGGTACCAGGTACCGACAAGAGTAGTCTAGTCGAGTCATTCCAGAACAAATGATATTTTGTCGATGTGTGATTGCTCTACACAGTACTTGGTATATTTTCTACACCTGAAAGACCCATATCAACTCGTATTGAAAACATTTTCAGTTCACCTTCTACTACCTGGTACTCTAGTCTAGTACGCAAGTGATGATGTGGCCGTCAAGATGAGATTCATTATATACGTACTGTAGCACCGTGCAATCGATTTTAACAAAAGGAAAGGGTGTAGATTCTTACAAAAGATCAACAAAGTCATGCTTTTGGAAATGCCAATGATGAAACTCCTCCAATGCCTTTGTTGTGATACCCGTTGATTCGAAAGTCCTTCATTGTTCTAGTTGCAAATTCGTCAGTGAAGCAGACCCTTTTGCAGAAAAAACTAATCCCACGAAGGGTACCAGTCAGACAACTAGCTAGGCACTGGCATAATAAAGTGTTTTCCCTACCTTGCTGAAGCCTATCAAGACTGCACAATGCCTTCTCTCCTGAAGTCCCTGGTTTTCTTGGGCGCCCTATCCACTCCAAGCAGTTGTGATCAACTCTGTCACCCTTTGGGTTGCCAATGGTTGCCCTCGGGTAGCCTTGGCGCCCCTGAGGGCGCCATAGTTGTGATACCCGTGAATTAGACGTTCCAGTTTTTTTACTCTAAGCAGCTGACGAGACAGCATCTCTTATTGATGAAGGCTAGAGACGTTTATTTAGTCAGGGATGGAATCAGGCAATCTACCATTCGCTCAAAAGAACCATACCTGCTTAAACCAAACAAATAATTATTATTCATTTCTTTGGAAATTTCAAACACGAACAGGACTGACCGAGGACCGTTCATTCCACACGTAATCTATCTTCACAAGGTACTGGCAGAGAGTGCAATACCGGTATTGTACTACTGTAGAGGTTTACTTGTCCCGTACAGTCTAATAATACGAGAGAAATATTAACCAACAACATACATACCCTCCTCCGCCGACAACAAGCAATCACGCACTTAATATAAACTATTAGAAATATAGCAAATACACGATGCCACCAAAGAGCAAGAAGAAGGGCGGTGATGATGGGGATGATCCCATGATGAAAGCTGCTCGTTTTGGTCGCGTAAAAAATACTCTATCAATGGGTTTCGGTACGTTTCTGGTGCTGTCTCTATTCTCTAGTATTCTCTATTATATTATATTATTGTTGTGTAGAGTAGAGAGTAAAGCTCTTGCATTCGTGGTAATCTCACCCTGGATTCTATTTCAACGAATCAATTCATCACTATCTGATTCACGTGACACGGCAATCTATATATTATTATCATCACATACAATTGAAGTGGGTTTACCGAATGTTGGAAAGTCGTCGCTGACAAATATGTTGGCAGGAGCCAGTCACGCGGAAGCTGCCAATTATCCATTCTGTACCATTGATCCCAACGTAGTGCAGTGCATTGTTCCCGACAAAAACTTTAAATATCTTGCGGATACCTTCAAGTCTCCATCCACATTCCCTGCCGCTTTGAAAGTAACCGATATTGCTGGACTGATTAAGGGAGCCAGCGAAGGAGCTGGATTGGGAAATGCCTTTTTGAGTCACATTGCGGCTGTAGACGGTATTTACCATTTGATTCGAGACTTTGACAGTGATGAAGTCATTCACGTTGACGATTCGGTAGATCCTATTCGTGATTTGGAAACCATCCAGGGTGAATTGTGCGCCAAGGATCGTGAAACCTTGTCGAAAGTGGAAGATAAGGAAAAGGAACGCGTTCGCAAAGAAAAGGGACTTGCTAGGTCAGCTGAACCACCTCTCAGTGAAGACTTTATCAATGCTTACGCCAAGTGCAAAGAACTCGTGGACTCCAATACACCGGTGCAGACTGGAGAATTCAAAGATGGAGAAGTTGAATTGATCAAAGATTGGGGACTAATTACTACCAAACCTCAAATTTACGTCGTCAACCTTTCCAAAAAGAATTTTATTCGCAAAGGATCCAAGTGGTTGCCCAAGATTGCGGAATGGGTCAAGAGTCATGGAGGAGGACAAGTTATTCCTGTTTCGGTGGAGTTCGAAGAGGAGCTCTTCCAGTTCAAGGATGATCCCGAAGGTCAAAAAGGTATGTCAGATATTTGTTTCTGAGTTCTTTGTCCAAGATTTGATCCACCAGTTTTGGATCACGTTTGCATTCTATTTTCTACCGTCGGATATCTCATTTCTATTAAATCCACCACGACATCAAAAAAACAAACAGCTTTTTTGGACCAATGCACCGAAGAAGCCAAGGCGGCTGGTCTCCAAGGACCCGCTGCTCAAGTCCGATCCATGGTCCCTCGATTGATTCGTGCGGGACGACAGGCCTTGTGCCTGCAGTCATTTTATACGGCCGGACCAAAGGAAACTCGTGCTTGGACGATTATGAAAGGAACCCTTGCTCCCCAAGCCGCTGGTACTATCCACTCGGATTTTGAGCGAGGTTTCATCAAGGCTGAAATTGCGTCGTTTGAGGATTTCAAGGCATTGCACCAAGGAGCTGCTAGTATGGCCAAGGTGAAGGAAGCTGGAAAGTACCGACAAGAGGGAAAGAATTACGTGATGCAAGAAGGTGACATTTGCCTCTTTATGCACAATACTACAACAACCAAGAAGAAGTAAATACACAAAATTTAGATGCATGAATACTCTTCGAAAACCTTGGTTTGCTTATTTTAGGGTTGCTTTCATTGCATGCTGTCAAAATTCTGTAAAGTTGATCATTGATAGCACCACTTCATCCCTAGTCATAAAATTTCTAAGATTCACCTTTAATGGATCTCCACCACCGTCGGTACCATACGTTTCGTCGATCTCGTTCGGCTTTTCGTCGTGCCAGAATGTCTTCGGGTCGTTCAATGCGTTTGGTATTGTCAAAATCGGCCTTGGCCGCTTTGTCGAGCCGTTGCATCATATCATCGTGCTCTTCTTCCATGAAAAATTGTCGTTCTGATTGACTAACTTCTCGTCGTGATGCCGCCTTTTCTTTGAGTTTACCATCAATGGCACTATACACGACCCACCAAGCACCCAAACTAAAGAGCACAAACGGAAGACCCGCACGTAAAAAATGTGTCCAGCCACCAACATCTTGATCCTTTTGGTTACCTTTACGCAAACCCTTGGCTTTTTTAAATTCCTCGTATTGGGCACGAGACATCATTTTGCCAACCTTTGGAGCTTTGGCAGCAACAGCAGCAGCTTCGAGCGGAGATGGAGGAGGTGGTTGTTTTGGTGGTAATGTGGATGTAGAGGACGAGAGAAGACGTCGGCGGCATGTTGTGGCTAGTTGCGAAGATAGTTTCATTTGCCGATGCTGGAATAAGTGAAGACCCTGCATGAAGGAAGAAGAAGCTTGTCGTCTGAGCATAATGCAGAATGGGGAAAAGAGATACCAGGTGACTATTTTTTTTGTTTTTTGTGTTAGCTTGCATTTTGGTTGCTGCTGATTCATTTTTTCGTTTTACCTACAGGTAGTAAGTAGTACGAGAAAGGATGCTGGTAGGGACTGACTGACACGATCTTTTAAGTCGTGAGCAGTAGGTCATCATGGCTTAACGAATTTGGTCTGTCCTATTCTTCACAAAGCAGCGAGCCGGACCGTCACGGATGCTGATGCGGAGCACGTAGTAGTCTAATAACTGTAAATACATAGTAGTAGAATAAAAGCAACAGAAGAAACGCAAACAGCCCTCGCTTTTATTGCACACACTTCCAACTGCAGGACAGACATTCGACAAGTGAAGTTTCTGTGTCACCACCAACTAATCCCATCCCATCTATTATTAACTCTATCATAATTCTCACTTCTATTCTGCCATTATTCAACAGGTAGATAGCAAGAGAAAGTAGAAGCTAGCGGGGTTAAGAGACAAAGAGAGACCATCTTGTTAAGTCTGCGTTCTGCGTTAAACCAACATACCACAACGACCACATCAAGTACATAAACTAGGGGTTAACACTGATACAGCCTCATCATGTCGTTTGCTAGCAAAACCGCCCAAGGGGCAGCTGTTCATCTGCCTTTGGGTCAGATTGCCGTGGTAGGATTGGGATTCTTTGCAGTTTCGAATCCTGATAAGTTCTTCCTTGGCTTGGCCAAGACAGCGCAATTCATGAATGGAATCTCACCGGAAGGCTTTCCTCAGCTTTCGAGTAGTCAGCAGCGGCAGCAACACCAACAACAGGCACCCATAATCATTCATCACACAGCTCCTGGTGCTGCTGGAGGTAGAGGTTTCCTGATCCAATTGGTCATCGGTGCGGGCTTTTGCTGGGGTTCGTACATTGTCTTGGTCACCATTCTGCCCGAAGCTGCCAAGGGAATGTTTCCCGTTAGCAAGAGCCATTTCAATCGGGCCGTCACTTCTCTCGGAAAGGCCGTGATCGGCCTCAAGGACACCCTGCTGGAACAGATCCAGCTACTCGCCACCAAGCAAGACGAGTTGGGCGATCAACAGAACAAGACACACAATGAAGTTGTCGATATCAAGGACAATGTCTTCGGTATCCGCGGTGATATTGGAGATATGCAAGATGCCCTCAATCTTTGCCAAGAATCCCTCACGGAAGCGGAACGTCGTACATCCTACATTGCCCGGGGTGTCCAACTCTTGACTCGCGGTGTAGGTTCCATTCTCCCCGAAGATGAACATTTGCGCAACGAATTGCACCAGTTCAACATGGCGGCTGATGACTTCCACACCAAGGCAACACCCCTGCAAGCACGCATGCGTCAGAAGCGTCTCTCAGAGTTGCACCGCGCTGTGAGTTCACCAAATCCTAGCGATGCTGCTGCACCCCAAGAACTTCAGTTTGGGTCGCCAGCTCCCTTGTCGTCGTCTTCTTCTTCGTGCAGCAGCGTTCCTCGACGCTCCTTGTCTCTTCGTGCTCCCGAAGTAGAACGTCCATCAAACTTGTACAGCTCTATGTCTTCCGTGGAAGATAGTGTAGCCGACGTTCATGCTTTGATGAGTGAATTGGGATGCAAGGTCATCAGCCAATAAAGTACTGTACCAGAAAACGCAAGAGCGGACCCGCAGCCTACTAGTACAACTATTGGTAGTAGTGCATGTGTCTCTTCTTCCTGGTATTTCCTGTCGTAGTTGACAAATAATCGTCAATTGTCGTATACTCTACCTTTTATAAAGTTCGACTGGCGGCATTCATTTTAAGTAATAATAATAATCTAAACTGTACCTTTTGTGTGAACGTAGTACGTAGTGCATGGCTGGCAAACGTTGTCACTTGCCGTATACTTTACTATTCGACAGGAAAACGAGACGGGATTATATCCAAGTACAATTATATCCAAGTGCGAAGTACAACTAACTGTTGACAAAGAATTTTTTGCTTCGTCATGAATTTTTCGACGAATCGCGCAGTTTATGAAACAGTAGACTATCGATTGACCTGAAAAGGAGATGCTGGGTTGCTTCCTACTGTACCTGGTACTACTTTTTTCCTACATCGAAAACAAGTGTGCGTTCATACAGCTGTAAATGGATTGTTCGCAAATTAAGCCCAGGTGGACTACGTCAGTTTACCTTGTCTCCTGTGGTAGGACTCAGGAG
>Ga0100393_10002089_pt1 | contig 19514 bp, 20 predicted proteins | sample CryGeymeta201517_FD_81546 | JGI IMG/M metagenome (GOLD analysis project Ga0100393, IMG submission 81546) | Groundwater microbial communities from Crystal Geyser aquifers in Utah, USA - Crystal Geyser metaG 2015-17 | ecosystem: Environmental > Aquatic > Deep subsurface > Groundwater | place... | reverse complement strand
TAATATTTCGGGAAGAAGACTGTTCGGTTTTAGTTTGAATTTTTCTATTTTTAAAGTAAAAAATTCCGGCGGTACCGACTATTAAAAGAGAAAATAAAATAGAAAAAATAATTAAAGCAGATTTTTTACTTGTTTTTGCCATAGAAGCATTTTACCAAATTTGTTTATGTTATAATACCCGATGCTATAAGGTTATTAATATTTGATAGTGATTATGACAGAAAGAAGAACGATTCCTCCTATTTTGGATAACGTTAAACATTTTTTTATTGAATCTGAAGATGTATCTGATTTCAGTAAAGATCGTCTTTTGGGAAAAAGTGGGAAATTTTAGATATTTTATGTCCTTTGGAAAGCACAGCGGAGATAACCTTAAGGGTTCCTTGCGAAAGATTAGTTGAGCTTGGTTTGGTTTCGGAAAAAGTGGCGGGGGAGATACAGTGTAGGATTGTCAGAAAAGAACAAAAAGATCAGCCAGACGAACCCCAAAATATTATAAGTTTTAAAAGAACTGCGAATGGATTTAGGATTCTACAAACCTATATTTCAGAAGAACAACAGGGGGGTTGTGTAGAATTGACGAAGTAATAAACAAAGAAGCCACCCTGAAAAAAGATGGGGATAATTATGACCTTATTGTGAGAACCAGAAGTGATAATTTTCATCTTCACGCCCTTGATCGAAGGTGGTTGTCGGCGAATTATTTGGTTGAAAGCGAGTGGCGAGAAGTAAAACCCAGTATAAGAGATTTTAATCGGATGCTGGCATTAGTGGCTGAGGGGCTTGATTTAGGGTGTTTGGGTAGCAATCCGCTATTTTAAAAAGTTTTTATTGTGTATTTTCTTGTAGTATTTTTGGGCGAAACGGTGGGATTCGTCGCGGACGTGCTGTAAGACCTGCAAAGCTTCCGAATTTCTCGCCAGTCTTAATCTTTTCCAGGAACTGATTGATCTGCTTCTAATTTGAGGAATAATTAAAATTTCTTCTTCTTTAGTCAGTCCCAGCAGGGCAATTTGATTTTCCAACCCTTTTTCTTTTAAGGCGGAAAAGCCGGAAGCGATTTGCGTTTTCCCGCCGTCAATTAAAACTACCTGCGGAAGTATCCACTCCGGATGATTTAATCGCCGTCTTACAATTTGTTTTATTCCTTCAGGATCGTCTTGAAAATTTAGATTATATTTTAGATTGAATTTTCGGTATTGTGATTTATCCGGTTCGCCGCGGCTGAAAGCGACCATCGAGCCGACGATTATTTGGTTCCCCAAGTTTGAAACGTCATAACCTTCGATTTTATTTACTGCCAGCAGGTTTATTCCGCCGTATTTGATCAGTATACCCTTGATCTCTTCAATCCCCTTAGCAAGATATTGGCTGTCTTTGGGGATATTTTTCCATCCTTGAGTCAGTCTTTGCAGGCTGTCAATTTTAAACTTAATTTCTCCGGCTTTTTCAAAGTCCGTAGCCTTGGCGAAGGACTTCATTTCTTTTTCTAGAGACTTAATTAAGTTGCCTGTTTTTCCGGAAAGCATTTGACGAATACACAAAATTGTTTTTTGATAATTATTATTTGGGAAAACACAAACGCCCGGACAAAGTTTCAGGTGGTGGTAAAGACAAACCCTTTTGGGCAAGTTGGCGCAGGACCGGAAAGGAAAAATCCGCCGAACAACTTTTAGGATTTCCTGCACTTCGCGTCCGGAAGGGAACGGGCCATACCAAGCCAGTAAATCTTGTTCTTTTTCCGGAGAGCGGGAAGCAGATATCCGGTTAGGAAATTCCTTGCTGATAATAATATATAAATAACTTTTACCGTCTTTGGCCTGAATGTTGTATTTGGGTTTATGCTGTTTGATTAATTTTGCTTCCAGAAGCAGAGCCTCAAACCCGCTATTTACCTCAATTGTTTGCAAATCATTGATTTGGGAAACTAGTTCAAGGGTTTTGGGATCGGTGTGTTTCTGCTTAAAGTAACTGGAGACTCGGTTTTTCAAAGACAAAGCCTTGCCGATATAAATAATATGCCCGGCGGAATTTTTAAAAATATAAACCCCGGGTTTTTTTGTCAGTTGCTTAAGCTTCTCTTTTAAAGACATCATTGTATAATATACCAAAACAAGAAATTATGGTTAGCTTACTAATAAAATTATATAAAGCATTAATCTTTTTCACCAATTTATTCCTCGCTTTGTGATAATCAGAATCGCGGCTGAAGCATTTGGAATTGTCAATTTTATGGAATTTGCCTCAAAGCAAGTTAAGCCGTCAGAGAAAATTCTTGATGCGGGTGCCGGAGACCGCCGGTATAAGAAATATTTTTTCCACGCCAGGTATGAGGCTACCGATTTTAAAGACGTTTTAGATAATTTTTTTACCGACATTTTTAACCATTCTTCAAAAATTAAGTATGATTTTATTTGCAGTCTTGATAAAATATCCAAACCAAATGGTTCTTATGATGCCATCATTAATACCCAGGTTTTAGAGCATGTTGAATATCCTCAAAAAGTAATTAATGAGTTTTATCGAATTTTAAAACCGGGAGGTAAATTGTTTTTAACCACACCTCATACGGTTTGAAATCACTTTTTGAAAATGCCGGATTTAAAATTGTATTTATAAAACCAAGAGGAGGGATATTTTGGTATTTAGGGGATAGAATTAGAGCCTTTCCGTCTTACATATTTTTCCAATTTCGCCGTTTTTTTATTTGGATAAGATAGATAAAAAACAAGATTATACTTTAGGTTATGCCTGTTATTGTAGAAAAGAAGGCAGAAACCCGCCCGATGCCGATTCGCAAAGCAAGTAAGAGACAGCTGAAGATAGGAGTTTATCTGAAAAAATCAACTGTATTGACTTATCTTTGTGAACTGCTAAAATCTGAGATAGTTGTTAATAACATTAAGAAAGTGATATGCGCAAGATCAATCTGAAAAATATTGTTTGGAAAGAGGGGAAATATTTTGTTTCCCAGTGTCTTAACGTGGAGGTGTCAAGTTTCGGTAAAACCAAAAAGGAATCTTTGAAAAATTTAAACGAGGCCTTGGAACTTTATTTTGAAGAGGTTAAAACACCAAAGATAATTGAAATAGAAAAACCGGAGGTGGTGGGTCTTCCTTTTTGTTATGCCTAAGTTATATTCTTCAAGGCAGATTGAAAAGACATTACTTGAATCCACACCCGATGTGTAAACTTAAAACACATCGGGTGTGGATGCTAGCTGACTAACTAATTTAAATAAACTGATGAATACCCTTTTAATTTTCATTTGGATTTATGGGGCAATGATTGCCATGTCTTTTTGGGAAGCATATGTTGAAGGTCGGAATCCGTGGAATAAAAGAAAATTAGGTTGGGAAATTAAGTTAGGAAAATATTTCGTTCTTCCGTCATACCATTTTTTTGTTTTTTTCGTGATGTGGCCACTTCTTTTATCTTTACCATTAGTAATTTATGGGTGGAATACCAGATTGTTTGGAATATTGTTTAGCGCCTATATTTCCGGGACTTTAGTAGAAGACTTTGGCTGGTTTGTTGTAAATCCGGAGGTAAAATTGAAAGAATTTTGGACGGACTTTTCTGATTATTATCCTTGGTTAAAAATCAAAGGCAAAAAAATTGTTCCTTTGGGTTATATCGTTGGAATTCTAATTTCTCTTCTTTCTTGGTATTTATTTTGGAGATAACAAAATTTTTTTAAATATCTCCCTGTCCAGGATTTTAAGTTTTTGGCAATATCGGAAGGGGTGCCGACAGCCACAATTTCTCCGCCTTTTTCTCCCCCCTCCGGTCCTAAGTCAATAATCCAGTCAGCATTTTTGATCATATCAAGATTATGCTCAATGATGACAACGGTATTACCTTTTTCGATTAACTCTCTGATAACAGTAAGCAGTTTTTCGGTGTCAGCAAAATGAAGCCCGGTGGTCGGTTCGTCAAGCAGATAAAGCATCCGGCTGGCGGAAGGTTTAACCAGTTCTCTGGCTATTTTTAATCTTTGTGATTCGCCGCCGGATAAGGTCGGGGAAGCTTGGCCTAATTCCAAATAATCAAGGCCGATTTTTTTCAATACTGTCAGTTTCCTCACTATTTTAGAAAAAGCGGCAAAGAATTCAAGCGATTCTTCCACCGTCATTTTTAAAATTTGATGGACATTCTTTCCTTTATACTCAACCTCCAACACTTCCGGTTTAAACCGGGTTCCCTGGCATTCCTCACATTCTACCCAAACATCAGGTAAAAACTGCATTTCCACTTTGGTGTATCCCTGTCCCTGGCAGGCTTCGCATCTTCCGCCTTCGACATTAAACGAAAAGTGACTGGCGGTAAAGCCGCGCAGTTTTGCTTCTTCGGTTAAGGCAAAAAGTTCTCTGATATCGGTAAAGATGCCGGTATATGTGGCCGGATTACTTCTCGATGTTCTACCAATGGGGCTTTGGTCAACTAAAAGCACTTGGTCATATTGATTGGCGCCGGTAATTTTTTCGAAGGTGCCCGGTTTCTCCTGGGAAAATTCATTAAGGATTTTTTTGCAGGCGGGATAAAGGGTGTCGTGAATAAGGGTTGATTTTCCCGATCCGGAGACACCGGTTATACAGGTATATTTTTTGACCGGAAAACTAACGGTGATATTTTTTAAATTATGTTCCCTACAACCATATATTGACAGATAATTGGTGTTAGGTGTTAGCGGTTGGGTGTTTGGGAAAGAAACTACTTTTTTGCCGCTTAAGTAGTCGCCGGTCAGAGAGTTTTTATCTTTTTTGATTTCATCCGGTGTGCCTTCAGCGATGACTTTTCCGCCGTGTTTTCCCGCCCCGGGACCGAAATCAACGATCCAATCGGCACTGTTTAGAACTTCCTGGTCGTGCTCAACCACCACAACGGTGTTGCCTAAATCCCGCAGCCGCTTTAAAGTTTCAATCAGCCTTTGAGTGTCTCTCTGGTGCAGTCCGACGGTTGGTTCATCCAAAATATATAAAACTCCGGTTAAACCGGTGCCGATCTGTGAGGCGAGCCTGATTCTCTGAGCTTCGCCAACCGATAAACTGGAAGCGGTTCGGTTTAAAGTTAGATATTCAACTCCAACGCTGATTAAAAAATTAAGCCGAGCTGAAATTTCTTTGGTTAAAGGTTGGCTGATCTCGTTTTCTCTTTCTATTGTCAGTTTTTGGTTAAGATTAAAAATCCACTGGTACAATAATTCCAAAGAAAAACTTGAGACGCTGGAAATTGACTTTTGATCAACAGTAACACTTAAAGCCTCTTTTTTTAATCTTTCGCCTTGGCAAACAGGACAAGGTTCTTTAATCATTAATTTTTCAATTTCTTCACGCGTGCTGTCAGATGAAGTATGGTAGTATTGCCATTCCAAATTTTCCGCTCTCCAGGGTGAAACCCGACTGGTATCAATTTTCAGCTTAATTCCCAGTCCTTTACATTCCGGACAGGCCCCTTGAGGAGCATTAAAAGAAAAAAGTCTCGGTTCAATTTCCGGAAGGTTAATATTACAAACAGGGCAAACAAATCTTTTTGAGAAAAGATGATCTTTTAGATCGTTTGGTTTTTCCGGGAATTCAAAACTTTTATCGTTAACTTCAGAGGCAATGACCAGCCCGTCTGAAAGATTAAGGCCGATTTCGATATCATCTAAAATTCTTTGATAATAAGTTTGAGGTGAAAAATCCTTGTAATTAATACTCAACCGGTCAACGACGACCTCGATATTGTGGCGGTTGGTTTTGATCAGCCCGATATTGTCCTTCAAATTGATGATATGTCCGTCAACTCTTACTTGTTCAAAGCCCTTTTTGCGCAGGTTGGAAAATAGTGAGGTAAATTCGCCTCTTTTATCATTAACCACGGGTGATAAGATTAGAAAGCGGGCAATTCTTTCTTGAGCAACTTTATTGCGCATTATTTCTAATATCTGCTGAGTAATACTAATACTCGTCTGATGAGAGATTTCCCGACCGCAATTGGGACAATGAGGATGGCCGATACGGGCAAATAAGACTCTAAGATAATCATAAATTTCGGTGACCGTGCCAACAGTTGAACGCGGATTATGCGAAAGTCCGTGTTGGTCAATGGCAATTGCCGGTGAAAGCCCCTCGATACCGTCGACATCCGGTCTTTTCATCATGCCCAAAAATTGACGGGCATAGGAAGAAAGACTTTCAACATAGCGGCGCTGGCCTTCGGCATACAAAGTATCCATGGCCATGGAAGATTTTCCCGAGCCGGAAACTCCCGATAAAACCACCAGCTTGTTTTTGGGGATTTTGACGGTAATATTCTGTAGATTATGCTCTCTGGCCCCTTTAATGATGATATATTCTTGTTTATCCATAACGACCTTCCATTATATCATCTTTGAGGCTGATTGAGATATTGTCAAAGTTTCTTTTTTGTATTATTGTGTGATTATGTTGACAAAAGATGATTTAAAACAAATAAGAGGAATTGTTCAGGATGAAACCAGAAAAATTATCAAAGAAGAAGTTGATCCTTTAAAAAAGGACGTTAAAACCTTGAAATCTGACGTTAGCGCTATAAGAAAAGATATAAAACAAATAGTTTCTTTCTTTGATACGGAATACCTAGAACTTCGGGAGAGGGTGGAAAAAATCGAGCAGCATCTCGGTCTTAATTTTTCTTCTTGATTTTCCACCTTGGAGGTGGAATACTCTTGACACCTTATTGGTAATATTGTCTCAATTAAAGTTTTTCGTGAAGCGAAGTTATTTCTTTATAGACAGCTGAGAAAGTAGCACCATAAGCATCTTCCTCTTCCTTAAAATGAGTTTTACTAAACATTTCAAATGGTTTACCTTCACCTAAGTAGTAATCTGAGAGAGCGAGCCAGCCGGGATCAAGGGAAGGAAAGGGAATAGAATGTTCTTGAGTAGACCTACAGCCAGAACAACTTACCTCCTGGAAAATAGTTACTCTGTCGGAAGTACCTATCTCTCCTCGACTTTCTTCTTGATCTCCATCTCTATATTTTTTGTTCCAATAGCCTCCAATTAATTTGAAAAGGAAGACACTGCCAACAGTCGGGATTGATAACTCTGCCACTTCAACTGTTTCGTGGTAGAAATAATCGGCATATCTATAATCCTCCCAGTCTGGGTGAGAACGTGGAAGGGTTTTAAGCCAATTATATGAATGGCGAAGTTCACTTTCTTCATGATTATGTTCAACTGTTTGTGTTCTCCAGTCTGTAACTTTAGCCTGACCAGAAAAAACATTAACGTTTATTTCGTTTAAGTAGTCGAGTATTTTCTTTTTAGCCAAAGTCCAGTTATTTTCAATCCGTTGTCGAGTTACTTCTTCCTCTTTTCTTTTTTTTCTTTCTCTTCCTCTTTCGCTTGTTGCGCGGCTCTTTTTGCAGCATCTCTTTGTGCCGCTTCTTGACGGAGTCTTGCCAGTTGCTCTTTGAATTGTTCATATCCACCCATTTGCCACCTTATACAATATTATGAGATAAAAATCAAGTTTAGGATATTTATTGAAGTCAAAAATGGTAAAATACGGCCATGGAATTTAAATTGGAAGCGCCATATAAACCTTCAGGAGATCAACCTCAAGCAATAGAGAAATTGACGGCGGGCGTCAAAAAGGGATTCCCTTACCAGGTGCTTTTAGGCGTAACCGGAAGCGGAAAAACACACACGGTCGCCAATGTAATTCAAAATACTCAAAAGCCGACTCTGGTGATTTCGCATAATAAAACTCTGGCGGCTCAGCTGTATCAGGAATTCAAAGAATATTTTCCCGACAATGCGGTTTCTTATTTTGTTTCCTACTACGATTATTACCAGCCCGAAGCTTATATTCCCCAAACCGATACATATATTGCCAAAGACGCGGATATAAACCAAGAAATTGACAAACTTCGGTTGCTTGCCACCAGCCACATTTTTTCCCGCAATGATGTAATTATTGTTGCTTCAGTTTCTTGTATCTACAATTTAGGTTCTCCTGACCAATACCGCAACCGGATTTTACACTTGTTTAAAAATCAGGAAATTAAAAAAGAAGATTTGATGTACAGTTTGGTTTCTCTGTATTACCAACGGACAAGGATGGATTTTGACCGGGGAAATTTCCGGTTGCGGGGAGAGACAATAGAAATTTATCCTTCTTATGCCGACGAAATAATCAAAATTGTTTGGGAGGGTGAGGCAATTGCCGGAATAACGACCAGATCTGTAATTGAAGGCAATGAAATAGAACTGCAAAATTATTTTCTTTATCCGGCTAAGCATTTTTTGGCGGACAAAAAGGTATTGGACAGCGCTTTTAAACAAATAAGGGCGGATTTAAAAATCCGTTTGGAAAATCTGAAAAAAGAAGACAAACAGATGGAGGCCAACCGTTTAAACGAAAAGGTCAACTATGACTTGGAAATGATAAAAGAAGTGGGGTATGTAAACGGAATTGAAAATTATTCCCGCTATTTTGACGGCCGGACTCCCGGATCGGCGCCGTTTTCTTTAATGGATTATTTTAAATATCAATATAAAGATGATTTTTTGGTGGTGATTGACGAGTCGCACATGACTGTCCCACAGGTACGCGGGATGCACCACGGGGATCAATCGCGCAAAAAAACTTTAATTGATTTTGGCTTTCGCCTGCCTTCCTGTTTAGACAACCGGCCGCTTAATTTTAATGAGTTTTTAGAAAGGGTCCCGCAGGCGATATTCGTGTCAGCTACTCCGGATGAGTGGGAAATTAATAAGTCAGAAAAACATGTCATCGAACAACTTATAAGGCCGACCGGTTTGGTGGATCCGGAAGTTGAAGTCAGGTCGATTGACGGGCAAGTTAAAGATTTAATTAAGGAAATTTTGGCCAGAAAAAAGAAAGGTGAGCGGGTTTTAGTCACGACTTTAACCAAGAGGATGGCGGAAGAATTAAGTTCGTATTTAGCTGATCCGGTTAATACAGGAGAGATTATTTTAGTTAATTATTTACACGCGGATGTTGATACCTTGCAAAGAACCGATATCTTGGCTGACCTAAGAAGAGGAACTTATGACGTTATTGTTGGGATAAATTTGTTGCGTGAAGGGCTTGATTTACCGGAAGTGACTTTAGTCGCGATTTTAGATGCGGATAAGCAAGGATTTTTACGTTCCCGCGTTTCATTAATTCAGACAATGGGCAGGACTGCCAGAAATGTTTTTGGAAAAGTAATAATGTATGCGGACGAAGAAACACTGGCGATGAAGGAAGCGATTGAAGAAGTAAACCGCCGGAGGGAAGTCCAGTTAAAATATAATGAGGAGCATGGGATTATTCCCAAAACCATCAGTAAGCCAATTAGAAACCCGCTGGTGGAAAAAGAGCTTGAGGAAGAGTTTGACGAATTGGGGATGACCCCCGGTGAGGCTAAAAAATATATTAAAAAATTAGGGATTCAAATGCGTGAGTACGCCCGGCTTTTCGAGTTCGAAAAGGCCGCCAAATTAAGAGATAAAATTATTAAATTAAAGAAAGATTTTAATTTGTCCTAGATTTGGTTTGAAGGATAATGAGAAAAATATTTGAAAGAATTTACGAGGAAGTAAAAAAAATTCCCAAAGGAGAAGTGGCGACTTATGGGGCAATTGCCAAAAAAGCGGGAACGACCCCGCGGGTGGTCGGATTTGCTCTCCATAAAAACCCCGATCCGAAAAACATTCCCTGTCATCGGGTCGTCTTTAAAGACGGCCGTTTGTCTCCGGGCTATGTTTTTGGCGGAATCGGTAAACAAAAAGAGTTGCTAAAAAAAGAAAGGATAATTTTTAATAGTGAGGATAGAGTAAAAGCGCCAAGGTGTATTTGATTCAATGATTTAAATCATTGAATCAAATAAAAAGGCAAAGCAATGAATAGCCGACTTTTTACATGGACTTTATAAATTTTCTGCCAAAGTTTGATAAAAGATTTCTTCAATTCCCCGCCAAATACTTTCCAGCTCATTGTTAGCGGTAGTTTCGCTTAACCCCGGTGTTTCATAATCTGAATAATTTTCTCTGATAGCTTCTGCTTTCCCCTTAAGTTTTGCTATATTCTAAATCAATAATTTATCTGTTAATTGTTTTGGTTTCTGCGGCTATATAATTGGAAACAATAGTTATTTCTTTCTTTCTTGCGGGAGAATTGGCCGCTCTGTCCAGGCGATTGTTTAATTCTGTGGTTAAAGGATGAAATTGCTTATCTCTTTTAGGACCATAGTAGAAAAGCGGGTCTAGAATTTTTGGTGTTAAGTGGTGGTTGGTGTAAATCGTTTCTAACAGCTTAAGGTAAGCGATAGATTCTTCCTCCGGCAGGTAAGAAAAATGTTTGAGCGACCTGATAATTTCCACCAGCGGTCGGGATCCTTGTCCTGTTCCATACTCAGTTCCAAATGAAAAGTAGTCTTTACGTAACAAGTTTGCCACTGTTTGGGTAAAAACTGTTTTTAATGTCGGGCTCCACTTGGGAGAAATTTTTTCAACGGTTGCAACCGTTTCGTCCAGCCAGCCCATATAAAGTCTGGCGCGGTCAGAGGACATTTCTGTATCAAGTCTGTATTCTTCGCTTAGCGCTTCAATACGAGCAATTGTTTGCTCAAGAGTTAGAGGTTGTCTGCTTCTTTCATTATTCATATGTCTTTATTATATTAATAATAACTATAGTTCTACCACTTTTGCCAAGAAAAGGCCAATCATTGTGACACGAAAGGAATGAGAAGCAATGTTGTCCGAGAGATCGTCTGTCAATAAAGTTTGTCGGTGTGAACGCAAAGTTTTCCTTAAGGTTCCAATTTCATAAAAGAACGCAACTAATCCACTTTAGCTTCGTAAGGCCTCCCCTTTTGGCCTCGAAAATTATAATTTCACCACTTTTTCCCACGGGAATTCAGCACGGCCGAAGTGGCCGTAACTGGCAGTTTTTTCATAAAATGGCTGGCGCAGATTTAATCCTTCAATAATTTCCTTGACCGAAAGATCTAAAAGATTTTTGGCAAAATATTCAATTACTTTTATTTCTTTCTTTTCCGTGCCGAAAGTTTCAAAAGCAACGGTTATCGGCTGCGCCAAGCCAATGACATAAGCCAATTGCACTTCGCATCGGTCAGCCAGTCCGTTGGCAACAATGTTTTTTGCCACATATCTTGCTCCGTAGGCGCCGCTGCGGTCAACTTTGGTCGGGTCTTTGCCGGAAAAAGCGCCGCCGCCGATTCTGGCCATTCCTCCATACGAATCAACAATGATCTTTCTTCCGGTAACACCGGTGTCGGTGGCTGGTCCGCCAATTTCCCATTTGCCGGTGCCGTTAAGAATACAATTCTCCTCTGTAATAGAAAAACCATAACCTTCAATAACCGGTTTTACCACCAATTTGAAAAGTTGTTTTTGTAATTCTTCTTTTGAAACTGATTGGTTATGGGGGACAGCCAAGACAACTTTTTCAACTGCCACTGGTTTGCCGTTTTCATAGCGGACTTTTACCTCGCTTTTGCCGTCCGGTCTTAAACAGGGAATTTTATTTGTTTCTCTAAGTCCGTCCATTGCTTTGACCAACTGGTGAGAAAGAATAATCGGCAAAGGCATTAGTTCTTTGGTTTCGTTACAGGCGTAGCCAAACATCATTCCCTGGTCCCCGGCGCCGTCAGCATCGGCTCCCATGGCAATATCAGGAGATTGCTGGTGAATATAAACATTAATAGGCGACTTGTCGGTAAAGTTTAAAATAGGGTCAATATAACCTAATTTGTTAATTACTTTTCGGGCAATATTTTCAAAATCCAATTTTTCCGGACAAGTAACTTCGCCTGCCATACAAACCTGATTAACAGTAACTAAAGTTTCTACTGCCACTCTTGACTTAGGAAAAGCAGTAATGGCGGCATCTAAAACCGCGTCGGCAATTTGGTCGCAGACTTTATCCGGATGTCCGGCGGCAACAGATTCGGAAGTGAAATAGTGGTAGTTCATAAATAACCTCCAGGCGCTAAATAATAATAAAAAACTCCCCTAAAGGAGTTAATTTTTTTGCTTTTTCTCGTCTCGCTTTTCAGCGGACGGACATATCTTCCCTTTTGGGCTTAGATTTAGCACCCCAAACTTTGTCGCGGGCTATGACCCTGAGCGAAGTCGAAGGGTTGCTGACGGATCGTTGGGCTAAGTCCCTCCTCGTACTCTTGATATTTGTTCTATTAAATATAAAACCAAAAAGATTGTCAAGGGTTATTTTTTTAGTTACAATTGATTTGTTTTAAACATTAAAAATTTAAAAACTTGTCCTGAGTTTACCGAATGGATTTAAAATTATTTTAATTATGGAAACAAAAGACTTACCAAAAGCTCCTTCTTTCTGGAAGATTTTAGGTCCTTCTTTTGTGTTTCTTGGCCTTTCTCTGGGAAGCGGAGAATTGATAATGTGGCCTTATTTGACGGCTAATTTTGGTTTGGGAATAATCTGGGGGGCTTTTCTTGGAATAACTTTTCAATTTTTTATGAATATGGAGATAGAAAGATACGCTTTAGTTTTTGGGGAGAGTGTTTTTGTCGGTTTCAGGAAGCTTTGGCGTGGCTGGCCGATCTGGTTTATGTTTTCTACTTTTATTGCCTGGGGACTGCCCGGTTTTTCCGCCGCCAGCAGCCAAATTTTAAGCCGTCTTTTTAATTTCAAAAACGAAGCGTTGATAGCGGTTTTTTTACTTGTTTTGGTGGGAGTGATTCTCAGTGCCGGAAAAAGTCTTTATAAAACTTTGGAAACTTTTCAAAAAACAATAATTTTTTTAGGGATTCCTTTTATTTTTATTTTATGTTTTTTATTGACAAAATTCGCTGACTGGCAAGTATTTTTGGCCGGGATTGTCGGCCGGGGGAAAGGATATCTTTTTTTACCGGAGGGAATTTCTTTAATGAGTTTTTTGGGTGCTTTTGCCTACGCGGGGGCGGGGGGAAATCTTAATCTGGCGCAAAGTTATTATGTTAAGGAAAAGGGGTACGGAATGGGTAAGTATGCCGCAAAACTCAAAAGTTTGTTTTCAAAAGAGAATCAAAAAATGAGGCTTGAAGGAGTTACTTTTCCGGTCAACAAAGAAAATTTATCGGAGTTTAAAAAATGGTGGAAAATTATTAATTTGGAGCATCTGGTAATTTTTTGGTTCTTGGGTTTTTTGACCATCGCCCTTCTTTCGGTTCTTTCTTATTCTTTGGTTTATAGCCGGGGCGGTAATTTGCAGGGAATTGGCTTTTTCTTTAACGAAGCGCTGGTTATTGCGCAGCGCCTGGGAAAAACTTTCGGGATTGGTTTTTTGGTGTTGGGATTTTTTATGCTTTATTCGACACAATTGACGGTTTTGGAATCTACCTCAAGAATGATTTCGGAGAACTTTTTGCTTTTTAGCCAAAAATCAGACAGAAAAGGGGTCAATCTTTCGGGAGGGTTTTATCTGGCTCTGTGGGGGCAGATATTTTTTGGCATTGTTATTTTACTCTTGGGTTTTAAAGAACCAAAATCGCTTTTGACCTTGTCTGCGGTGATTAATGCTTTTTGTATGTTTATCCATCTTGGGTTAACTTACCGCCTTAATCGGAAATTCCTTCCTCTCCAACTACGGCTTGGTTTTTTCAGAAAATCGGTGCTTTTAGCGGCCTTTATTTTCTTCGGTGTTTTTTCCTTCCTTACTCTAAGGCAGGCGTTTTTTCCATGATAAGAAAAATTTTTGGGATATTTATTTTGCTTTTGCTTGTAATTCTGTTAGGACAAACCGGTTTGGCTTTAAAATCTTTAAAAAATCTTTATGTCGGCATTATCACCAATCAGCCGGCTGGTTTTGACAGGGATTACCAAGCCTTGAGAAAAAAAATAAAACCTTGGGGAGGAGCACTTAACCTTATAGATTTAATTCCCGAAATTACCGGCAGAAACAGCCCCAAAACTTACTACGTTCTTTTGCAAAACAACATGGAACTTAGGCCGACCGGTGGTTTTATGGGATCATATGCCAAAATAAAATTTGAGAATGGGGGGATGGGGGAAATTATAGTGCAGGATATTTATGTTCCTGACGGGCAAATTGCCGGCCATGTCGATCCGCCGGTTCCGATTCAGATGGCTTTTAAGCAGGGCTGGTTTCGACTGCGGGATGCCAACTGGGATCCGGATTTTCCCACCTCGGCCCAAACAGTCAGCTGGTTTTTCGAAAAAGGTAATGAAGAAAAGGCGGAGGGGATGATTGCCGTTAATCTTAATTTAGTGGAAGACTTGTTTGATCTTACCGGGCCGATAGATTTGGTTGATTACGGATTAAAGGTTGACAGTGAAAATTTTTACCAAATTGCCCAAGAATATGCCGAGAAGGATTTTTTTGCCGGTTCTACCCAGAAAGCCAACATTATGTCGGCTTTAGTCAAAGCAATGATAAGCAAACTTAAGAATTTAAACTCCAAACAATTATTGGTTCTGGCGAAAGTAATTTATAAAAATCTGCAGGAAAGACAGGTTTTAATTTATTTGTCGGATCCAAAGTCTGCCGATATTGTTAAAAAATTGGGCTGGGATGGATCAATGAAAAAATTTACCCCTTCGGAGAAAGGACTTAATGATTATTTCTATTTGGTTGAAGCGAATTTGGGGGTTAACAAGGCCAATTTATATGTGCAAAGAAAAGTTGAGCAGGAGATGGTAATTTTGGATACTAATAGTATTCAAAAAAGAACAAAAATATATTTCAAAAATGAGAGTAAATATTTTACTCCGGTGAAGCCGGGTTTTTGGGGCGGGGATTATGTCAATTTTTTAAGAGTTTATTTTCCAAGTTCTGCCCGGGAAATTTCGGTTAATATTGACGGAAAAGGGATAGGGGAAAAAGAATTGTTTTTTGAAGAAAAAAAAGATTTGAATCTTCAGGGGGTTGGTTTTTTTGTTGAAGTCCCTGCCAAATCAGAGAAAGAAGTGACGGTTGTTTATAAAATGCCGGTTGACTTCTTGTTGGGCAAAAAGACTGACTATATTTTGACAGTTCAAAAACAGCCGGGGATTGAGCAGTTTCCGTATAAACTGACGATCCCCGGTTTTGTTTTTGAGAAGCAACTGCGTCGGGATACGGAAATCAAGGCGAAAATTCTGTATAATTAAGCTATAAGAATGGCAAAAAAAGAAAATAGACTCAAAAGTATGTTCCTGGGGTTTCTTTCGTTTTTGGCCCTGATCGTTATCGGCTGGCTGCTTTTTTTTGGCAAAATAAAAGTGCGGGAAATTCTTTCTCCCCTGATCGGGAAAATTCCGAAAGACGAGGAAAAAATGACGCAGTATACGGAAGATATTTTAGGAAAAGCGGTTGAAGCGGCCAAAGGAGGAAATTTCAAAAAAACGATTGAAAAAGGAGGTGAGTTTTTTGAAAATTCCCAGTATGCCCGGCCCGGGAGAGAAATCCGTGAAACCGTAAAACAGAGAGCAGATGAACTGCTTGAATCGGCCAAGCAGTTACCGGCCAAAGAATTAAAAATTATCAAGATGGAGATATACAAAAGATGGTTTGAGGAATTGGCTACCGAAAGCGCGAGTTATAATAACAACCAATAGTAAATCGGTGAATCAATAGAACGGTAAAAGAGGTCGGAAAATCAGATGTCCCGATGAACTTATCTATGGAAGAAGTAATTGAAAAACTCCACCAGCTAAAAAGCAGCCTTGAGATTTTGAGAGAGAAGTTGAATTTGGGAGAAAAAAAAGAAGAAATCAAAAAACTGCAGGAACAAACCTCAAAGCCTGGTTTTTGGGATAATCAACTTGAGGCGCAAAAAACATCCAAACTGCTGGCTTTTTATACTGATGAGATCGACCAAGTCGACCGGCTTGAAAAACAACTGCAGTCTTTAGAAGAGCTGTCGCAGTCAAAAGACAGCGGAGTATTGCTGGAGGATATCAAAAAAGAGCTGTCTGGGCTGGAAAAAGAAACCGGCCAGCTTGAAAAAAAAACTTATTTAGGGGGGAAATACGACGCTTCGGCGGCGATAGTTTCAATTCATGCCGGGCAGGGAGGAACGGAAGCGATGGATTGGGCGCAGATGCTGATGAGAATGTACTTCCGCTTTGCGGAGAAGAAAGACTGGAAGGTTGATGTCATTGACTCGATTCCCGGCGACGAAGCGGGGATTAAAAATGTCATCATGATTATCACCGGCCCTTTCGCTTATGGTTATTTGAAGGGGGAAAGAGGCGCCCACCGTTTGGTCAGACAATCTCCCTTTAATGCCGATAAATTAAGACAAACTTCTTTTGCTTTAGTTGAGGTTTTGCCGCAAATCGAAGCAAGTAAAGAAAGTCCGATTCCCGAATCGGATTTAGAGTGGGAGTTTTTCCACGCCTCCTCTCACGGAGGACAAAACGTGCAGAAAGTTTCCACGGCTGTTCGGCTGCGCCATAAGCCGACCGGAATAATTGTTACCAGCCAGTCCGAGCGTTATCAGGAAAGAAATCGAGAAATAGCGATTGATTTACTGCGGGCAAAATTATGGGAGATAGAAGAAGAGAAAAGGCAGAAAGAAAAAAAGTCACTTAAGGGTGAATTTAAACTGGCCGGCTGGGGAAACCAGATCCGTTCCTATGTGCTTCATCCTTACAAAATGGTCAAGGATTTAAGAACGGAGCATGAAGAAAACGATCCTTTTTTGGTGTTAGACGGCGAGCTTGACGGATTTATTGACGCCGAGCTGAAATTTCTTCTAGAATAAGTTTGCTCTTGTTTTGATAAGAATAAGTATGCTATTCTTAGATTATTGGAGGTGAATATGGAAGACGATGTTATAAATACAAATGTCAGTTTGGTTGAGCCGGTAAAGAAGAAAAAACTGCCTCTTTATGTTTTTTTGGCAGTTTTGGTCGTTGGCTTGGGTGTTTTTACCGGTTCAAAAATTCCTAAATTTTTTAATAAAAAGGAAACGATAGAGACGGGGAAAAGCGGACTAATTCCCAAAGATGAGATCAAGAAAGACGCTGAATTTGGGGTTAAAGATCCCGGCCAAGCAGATACCGCTATCGGGGTGGTCGAAAAAGGAGGAATAGACGGAGAAGGAACCCATAAGTTGTTAAGAGAAGGGGGGCCCAGTCAAAATATTTATATGACCTCCTCATTTTTAGATTTGGATTCTTTTGCCGGCATGAAAATTCAAATCTGGGGCGAAACCATGAAAGCGCAAAAAGCAGGCTGGTTGATGGATGTGCTTAAAATTAAGGTTCTCGAATAACCTCCGGCGTCCATGATTACTTTTGATAAAGTTAGCAAAAAATTTGGGGAAATTACAGCGCTGGAAGGTGCGTCTTTTAAAGTTGACAAAGGTGAGTTTGTCTTTTTAACCGGTCCTTCGGGGGCGGGGAAAACAACGATTATCCGTTTAATCACCGGCGAATATTTGCCTACTTCCGGAACGATTGAAGCCGCCTCGACCAAAATCAGCCAAATACCAAAAAGAAGGCTTTATTTATGGCGGCGGAAAATCGGCGTAATTTTTCAGGATTATAAACTTTTTGATGATAGGACGGTTTTTGAAAATATCAGTGTCCCGCTTGGTTTTTATAAACTTAACCTTGGTGAAATTGAGGAAAAGGTGGAAAAGGTGCTGAAATTAGTTGGCCTGCAGGAAAGAAAAAATTTATTCCCCGCCCAGCTTGCCGGCGGGGAATTGCAGCGAACTTGCTTAGCTCGGGCGATTGTGGCCGCTCCGGAAATTTTACTGGCGGATGAGCCAACCGGGAATCTGGACCCTAAAACCGCCAAAGAAATGGTAAAACTTTTTGAAGAAATCAACAAAAAAGGAACCACCGTTGTTATGGCCACCCATAACGAGAAAGTGGTTGATTTGTTAAAAACCAGAGTTATTGAACTTGACCGTGGTAAAATAGTTAGAGATGAAAAACAGGGGAAATATCATGTTTAAAACGTTAAAGAAAAATATTTTCCGTTCTCCTTATCAGTCTTTGGCGGTAATATTGAACGTCTCCTTGGCCTTATTTTTGGTCTGCATTTTCTTTTTAATCGGTGCCGGCTCAAAGGCGGTTTTAAGTTTTTTTGAATCCCGCCCGCAGGCAATCGCTTATTTAAAAGATGGCATAAAATCCCAAGATGTTGATTTATTAAAGGCAAAAGTCTTATCCACCGGTAAAGTTAAAGAGGCTAACTATATTTCCAAAGACGATGCTTTAAAAATATACAAAGATCTTTTTAAAGATAAACCGGTCTTGCTGGAAATGGTAACGGCTAATTTTTTACCGGCCAGCTTGGAAATATCCGCCAACGATATCTCTTCTTTGAAAGAGATTGCGGAAATATTGAAAAAAGAGCCGATTGTCGAGGAGGTTGATTTTCAAGAGGATGTTGTTTCCACGCTTTCTTCATGGCTTGGGTCACTGCGGAAATTCGGTCTGGTCATGGCGGTTTTTTTACTGCTCAATTGTCTGCTCACAATTTTAGTTATTTTGGGGATGAGAATTTCAAGGCGCCGGGAAGAAATGGAGACGTTAAAGTTGTTGGGCGCCTCTTCCTGGCATATCCGCTCGCCGATATATTTGGAAGGCATCTTTTACGGTCTGTTTTCAGCCGTTATTTCTTGGGGTTTATGTTATCTTCTTATTATTTATCTGACGCCGTTTTTAAGCCGGGTTTTAACCGGAATTCCGATTTTCCCGGTTAGTCCGATTTTTATGCTTGAAATATTGGGAGGAATTTCTTTTTTAGGGAGTTTTGTGGGATTTCTGGGAAGTTTAATTGCCGCTTCCCGTTTTTTACGCGTCTCCCGATGAAAAAGATTGTTTTGTTCTTTTTTTCTTTTCTGCTTCTTTTTTTCTTTCTTGGACATGCCGGGATGCTTTTCGCAAACGAGCAGGATGACATACTGAAAAAAATCGCCGAGTATCAGCAGCAGATAGACAGTCTCCAAAATCAGGAAAAAACCTTAAAACAGCAGATTGCGCTAATGGACAGCCAGATAAAATTGACCGGTTTAAAAATTATTGAGACGCAGACTAAAATTAAGGTTTTAATGGAGGAAATAAAAACTCTTTCCGTCAAGATTGTCAGGCTTGAAGAGTCTTTAAATTTTATTTCCAAAGTCTTATTGGAAAGACTGGCAGAGGCCTATAAAAGCTCTCGGGTTGACTCGGTGGTGTTGTTATTCTCTTCAAGGAACTTTTCTGAATTTATTCTCCGTTACCGTTATTTGCAAAAGGTCCAATTCCATGACCATGAACTTCTGCTGTCGATAGAAAAAACCAGAACCAATTATGATGATCAAAAAACTCTTAAGGCAGAGGCTCAGGCGAGCATGGAAAAGCTGGAAAAGCAATTGGTGGTGCAAAAATCTGAACTTAATTCTCAGGTTGCGGTCAGAAAAAAATTGCTGGACGAAACAAAAGGCAAGGAAGCAACTTATCAAAAGTTGTTGGCGGACGCCCGGGCAGAGCTGGAAGCGATTTTGGGAATCTTGGAAGGTAAAGGGAGTGAGAAAGAGGTCAGAAAAGTGTCG
>Ga0100393_10002083_pt1 | contig 19538 bp, 22 predicted proteins | sample CryGeymeta201517_FD_81546 | JGI IMG/M metagenome (GOLD analysis project Ga0100393, IMG submission 81546) | Groundwater microbial communities from Crystal Geyser aquifers in Utah, USA - Crystal Geyser metaG 2015-17 | ecosystem: Environmental > Aquatic > Deep subsurface > Groundwater | place... | reverse complement strand
TGAAAGTAGGTAGGGTAACAACAGAAGACTTAAAGATAGCAATTTCAAAACTTTTTGAAAATTTTACGTCTACGGAGTTTTACGATGAATTGTATTCGATCAGATACAACTCTTTAAGCCCTACCGATAAAAACGTGGTTTCTAAGGAGCTGGAAGCATTTGCCGAAAAGCTTTCTAAGAAAACATGGAAGAAAACTGTAGCCGTGGAAAAAATTGAGTCTGCAGGGATTACAAGCCCATCCTCACAATTGGGGTTTGATTTTAGTAAGCTTAGTTGGGGAGATAATGCTACTAAAGTATGCGCTCCAAGTGACCAAGACTACATACGCCACTTTAAAATCTCGTGGATACAAAATCCTAAAACCTGTTCAGGAATTTCAAGAAGTTTAATATGAAATATTTTATTGACACTGAGTTTATAGAAGGGCCCCAAAAGGAGCCCTTCCCACTATCTATTTTTAGAAAATACACTAAGCCAACTATAGACTTAATTTCTATAGGCATAGTGTGTGAGGATGGTAGAGAGTACTATGAGGTCTGCAAAGACTTTAATTTAAACGAAGCCTGGACTAGATTCCAAATGGATGACACCGGTACGAAGAAGATTTATTGGTTAAGAGATAATGTCATTCTTCCTATTTTTAAAGAACTTATGGTTCGAGATGGAAGAGAAGTTAATTCAGTTACCCATTTAACTGAGTTCTGGTTTTATGATACTGAGGAGCTTATACAAAAGTATGGTAAAACTAAAAGCGAGATAGCAAAAGAAATTAGAAATTTTGTAATGGCGGGAAAGTATGATTCCGGCGAACAAGTAATACTAGGTGACTTTTTCCCAAATGATAATACTAATCCAGAATTTTATGCATACTTTGCTGATTATGACTGGGTAGCATTTTGTTGGATTTTCGGAAATATGCTGAAGTTACCTGCAGGATTCCCATACTACTGTAAAGACCTTAAACAAGACCTTGATAAGTATGTAATGGACAATAAAGCTAGAATTGATAAAAATGGAGGAAGATCTCTTCCATTTAAAGAAGCCCTTGAGTTTATAAAAGCCGGAAAGAATTATCCTAAGCAAGGAAATGAGCACAACGCCCTTGAAGATGCTAGGTGGAACAAAGATTTATTCACATTTTTAAATTAAGGCATATAAATTACTTAGAAAAAGAAAAGATGGGTCTCTGGCCCTCTTTTCATAAACCAGAAAATGATTTACCCCGTCAATGAATAGGTATCTGCAGAAAAGAGTATAAGAAGAAAGGGATACGCATATTGCCCATTTTTCACACAACTCCTAAAATGGAAGCTCCGCACCTCTCTAAAAAGAACAGAGTAGAATGTGAAGTAAAAATTGAGGAGGTAACATTAATGCACAGGCCTAAAGCACAAGACGGAACTTGGGCTCTGGCTGAGCGAATAAAAATAATAAAGGAGCTTGATGGAGCAGCTATTACTTCATCTGATAGGTGATTATATTTTACAGAATGACTGGATGGCTCAAAATAAGAAAAAGGGCTCTTGGATAGGATCTATAGCCTGCCAAGCGCACTGTATAATTTACACAATTCCATTTTTCTTAAGTACGCAGGATTTACTGCAAATCTTCTTAATCTATTTCACACACTACTTAATAGATAGGACAAACATAGTTACTAAGTTTTTAACACTTAGGAATAGAGAATGATGCAAATTTTGGTTTTAGTATGGATCGACCACTGTTTTTAACAGTATGGTTAAATATTTTTACTAACCATAGACAGTTTATCTATGTCTACCCTAACTCCGTCACCAACTCCGCCAATAGTTACAAGTTTTAATGAAGGGATAACAACACTATTGAAGATAGCCTATAACATAGCAGTTAGCGCGCAAAACCGGCCTAGCTAAAAATTATGATAAGTAAAAATATAAACGAAGTTGAGTTGTATTCACTCTATAAGGATACTAAGGATAAGGAAGCTCGCAAAAAGCTAGTAAAAAGCTTAACACCACTTATCCGTTCACAAGTTGGTAAATACCAAAATAGCGGCCTGCCCTATGATGCCCTGGAACTAGAAGGCCGCAGGCTAACCGCCATGGCCATAGATACTTACGACCATAATATGGGCACACAGCTTAATACGCACGTTATAAACTACTTACAAAAGTTGAGTAGGTTTACAACTACATATCAAAACGTAGGGCACATCCCAGAACCTAGGGCCCTTATGTTAGGTAAGTACGAAACCTTATTTTCTAATTTAAACGAGGAGCTTGGAAGGGAGCCAACTGTTATGGAGCTTAGTGAACGACTTGAAGTTTCTCCTAGGGAAATAGAACGTGTTCAGTTAGAGCGTAGAGCTGACCTACACATGGAACTTGCAAAGGTTGATGAAGATGGAGGTAGTTTTAGTTACTATATAGCACCAGATACTGAGGATTCTATAGTAAAAGAAGCAGTCCAGTTTGTTTATTTTGATGCTGACCCTATTAATAAAAAAATTTTAGAGTACACATTTGGCTTAGGTGGCGTAAAAAAAGAAACAGCTCAAAATATAAAGTTAAAATTAGGTTTATCCGAGGGCGAGCTTAGAAAACGAAAAGAAGACCTAGCTACGCAAATAAAGGAGATCGCCTAATGTCATTAGAAGTATTAAAATCAATTTTATGTAAGGAGGAAGAAGGCTCTGAATTTAATTTTTGACAAAAACTTAAAGAATGGATGCAATCAATTTCCGATGAACTTGGCGGCGACTTTTTAGTAAACCTTGCTTCAATGCTTGTGCTTATGGGATTAGCTACAGCGTCGAATGCAGCCGCTTTAGTTGTAGGGTCGGCTTTAGGAGCTATTGGTGGCGGCCTACTAGGTTTAACTGCATTAGCGCTTCAAGGGCTAAACGGGTTTCAATTAATTTTAAAGTATTTAGCTGTAGGGGCCTTAAAAAAATCAGTTGATAAACGGTTAGAATTTTCTAGGGCACTTATGGCAGAAATTGCTTATGTAAAATCTATACTAATAAACTTTAAAAATATAAATGAAGCTGAAAAGCAAAAAGCAGCTAATGACTTACAAATATCTATTCAAGCTATTGAAATGGCTCTAATACGACTGGGTATAGAACTTCAGGCCGAGAAAAGAAAAGCAAACTCTAACTCGGGGAACATAAAAGACGCTATAAACTTTCTTACAGACGCGCAAGATGCGTTACTAGGAACTCCTGGAACTAATTTTTTAAAAAAGCCTGACTTTTCTGCTAATAAAGTTTTACTAAATACAAAGGCAGCCAGCCCCGATTCCCTACGGGGGGCAGGAAAGCTTACAACTGAGTCCCTTATTCCTTATAAAGTTAAAGACGCATTTGTAGACTATATTAATATATTTGGATGGTTTGCACACTCTGAGGAAGATAAGGAAGAAACAAAAAGGTTAAGGTATGCAGCTAAAGCTAAGATTGTTAGCTACCTAACTGAGTCAGGAGCTAACGCTAAAATTAGCGCTATTATGGCTAGTCTTTTCTGTGGTAAAAATTTGATATCTATAGGGGAAAGAGTGCCCACACCTAAGTCATTGATAAAACAGGCAGGAAATCTTGTTGCTGGTGGAACCTCAGGATTAAATTTATTCAATAGCGTTGTTGATGCTGACCCAGTTGCCCTACTACAGCCTAAAGTAACTAAAGAACTAGAAACCTGGGGGATAACAATACAAGATGAAACGTTTGAGTATCCTAGCAAAACTAACATAGCAAATACCAATGGGAACGTTAAGCTTACTGAATCTATAGTAATGTCGATGGAGCTTCTTATCTGAAAAATGGTTTCGTTATCTTCTATAAATAAGTGGATTTTAAAGCCATCTATAGATAGGCTTAATATACTTAAAGATGATATGTGGGCACGTTCTTTTAACAAAAAAGTCAGCTTAGGCGATAAAATAGGCTGGTCGGTTAGAATGGATATTGAAAAGGCTAAACTGTCATCAATAGCCTCTCCTTATATACCAATAGCAGGGATGGAAAATTTAGATGTAGACGCTATGAACAATTCATTAAAAAGTGCTGATGCTGCATATGAGTCTCTCATTAATTACTTAAATAGCATTAATTATAAAGTAGTTAATAATTCTGTAAAAGTAATTAAGCGCTCAGGCGAGTCTTTGCTTAAAGTCGCTGAAGTTTTCGGGTATTTAAACAAGTTCGGAGATGTCGGATTCTTTTTTGATAAAGACTTAAAAGGGAAAGTAATAGAAACCTTGGCTTCTATGGAGATTTTACTACAAAAACAAATAGAAGAAGATTCACAAGAGTCATCTCAATGTCAAGAGTTTATGTCCGCAGTTGAGGCAAACCCTGCTTTTAGACTACTTATGGATCAGTACAATACTATAATCTCGTCTCTTCCCTCAGGGTTAAAAGACTCACTTGAAAATGGAGATATTTCGAAGATCGTAAACGGCTTAGCTGCCGGAGGAAGCTTAGCAGCCACCGCGGCTATTTTAGGGGACACAGACTTTGCTCTTGATTCTTTTTGTAAAGATAATGCGGAAGAAACCGAAAGAGAGCCTACTGCCATCGAGGCCTACTTAATGAAATTAGATAAAATGATAGTTAACCTTAATAATGAAATTGCCAAAAAAAAACACATCTAAATAGGAGAAAACATGTGAGACTTATATGCCCCTGTCCAAATAACGGACGATGAGATTATTTATAAAAATAAAAAAACCCTGGAAGGTCGAGAACGGCTTGTTGCGCACATTCTTAAAAGGCTACTGACTCGCTCAGGTAGTAATTTTTTTGATGATGGCTTTGGTACAGACTTTTATGGCCTTTATAATACCACCAATTTTGCTAAAGAAGAAGAAGTTAAAACTAAAATAGGTTTAGTTATAAAACGACTTGAAAAGGAAATAAAAGACGCCCAGTCTCAACAACTTTTAAGCGAAGACTTGAAAAGCTCAGAAATTTTAGTATCTTTAAGTATAGATAATATTAGCCTTGACAAGGAAAACGGAACTTGAAACCTTTCTATCTCAGTTACAACTGATGACGGATTAACCACCACTGTAATATAAATGATACTTAATACACGCTTAAGAGATACTATTATCTCGCAAATAAAATCCATAGATCCTAGCATAGACCTTAATGAAGGATCTACTTTTAGAGATCTTATAATAAGCCCTCTTAGTGTTATATTTGAAAGAATGGACTCTCAGCTGTCTACCTTATTAAACAAGCTTTCTAACACAAGCCTTGAGGACGCGGATGATGAGGATATTGATAGAGTTGGGGCAAACTTTCTTTTAAGTAGAGATGAAGGATCAGAGTATACAGGAAAGGTTAGGTTTTACTATACTACTCCGGCAGGCATTTTTATTCCTAGAGGTCTTAGACTAACAGCCTCTAACGGAGTTGTATTTGAGGTTGTTTCTGAATTTTCTTTTTCTAGATTTTCACTATCACTTAATGTAGATGGAGCAGGGCTTTATTATACTCCAGAAATACTTGTTAAGTCTGTTGAAAAAGTAGCTAACGCTGAATTAGCTACCAACGCCTTATTAAAAATAACTTCAAATCTTACCTCTCAGCCTCAGAAAGTTGTTGTAACCACAGCAATAACCGGCGGGTCTCCTAGGGAATCAAATGAAGCTTTTATTAAGCGTATTAAATCATCAGTGTCTTCTACATCTCTAGCGTCTTTAACTGCTATTGAGGCTGGAGTTAAACTTCAAAATTCTTATATTACTGATATACTAGCAGTTGGCTCAGGCTCACTCTATATGAAACGAGACTTAGTTGGGTATGATCTACTTGTTCAAAATGTAATTGAAGATTTTAAATATACTAAAAGTGCAGTAGGGGACGACGCTCTTTATAAGCCACATAAAGCTTACTTAGATAATTTTACTAGCGTTGTTGAGAACTCAAGAGTAGCTTTACCTGTAGCCCCTAGTGAGTGGGAAACTGAATTTACCGACGAGCAGTATAAAGGAATTTTTTCGCTTAGCAATAATTTATCTGCAACTAGTGACCAATATCAAATAGTGAGCGATGATGGATTTACAAGCGACTCTTTGCTAGGCTGAATTCTTAGCGATGGCGTCGAGCCTAGCAATCTATTAGCGCACCCTGAGGAAATTAGCTTAGATGGAACATCCGTTAAATTAGGAATAACCCCCACGGAAACAACTTCCATACCTCTTAGGGTCGGTCTGCAAAAGATGAAAGCTCTTAACACTTCTTTAGAGTCTGCGATTAATCGAGGAGATTGGAAAGAAGTTTCTAATATAAAATCCGAAATTAGCCTTTTGCTGCAAAAAGAGAACTACTCTAACTTAGCCCCTATTTTCCATAAGCCTATAAATAAGCATACTGGAATTTCTATTGAAACTCGTATGCAAGCTAATGATACTACGGCAGAGGGCGAAATGTGCTATATAACCGTTCTTAGGAATGACACAGTATATATAGCTCATGATGGATATGGCCTTGCTTGAAGAAAACAGCCTGGGTTTTTAACTAGGCTTAATTATGACACCTATACTGATGATATCATAAAACAAAGCGATTTAGAAATGTTCTTCGAAATGTTTGGGGTTGATGCTCAAACTGAGGGCTTGGTAGGTAATGGAACCTTAGCACTCCCAGAGAATAGCCAATACTGGTATTTTAATGTTTACCTTGTTGATAACAATGCTCTTGAAAGCGAAGTTATTATTGGAGCCAATAAAATATTTGATTCACAGAATGGGATAAACCAGTACCTCCAAAGATCTAAGCATTGGATTGAAGCAGGTATTGATTATGATTTTACCATAAAAATAAACACTGCCATGGGCACTGAAGCCTGAATCTCTGAAGTTGGGGGAGTAACTACTAAAGTTATAAACAAAGGCGCTACATACCCTGAGTACGTTCCGGCTGCAGGAGAAAAAGTAACAACAAGCGAAAGTCAAATAGATACACTTAATAGTGAACGTGGAAATTTCGGAATAAGCGTACATTCTACACGAGGTGGAGAATGGCTAGTAAAGTCCTTATTTATACGCTCTACTGAGCAAACGTTCCCAATGCACTTATTTTCATTTAAGGTGGATGGAGCTAATTGGCCTAATAGTGACGAGTCTCCATTTAGTGTAGATTACTATGGAGTTGGGTATGACCCTACTAAATGGGAAGAAGACTCATTTACAGGAAATAGCGCTACTCAATTGAGTATATGAAACCCAACCGATTTAGTTTGGGAAGAGTTAGGGTACTCTACAGCTTGGATTGGCCAAAACTCAGTTAACTTTGATGGACTTAAAATAAGCAAAGAGCTGCTACGTATAGGAGACTATAAAGATGGGTCTGGAAGAGTTTATATAGCTGCAACTGCTGCTAATGCAGGGCCGGATTTTTCGGATAATGTTGACCACAATTTAAAAAGCTACTACATAGCCTTGACAAATCCTGAGGCTGGAATGAAAAACGTTGGAAACTCCATAGATGTTTATTGCTTTGCACTTACCCAAATCGTTGAGTTTGAAGAAGAGGCTACTGTGGCTTCAGGAGAGGCTACAATTACTGCTAAGTACCTTCAGGATATCATTGAAGTACGAGAGACTTTATCTGGGGTAGCGCTGCCCTTGACAGATTATTCTGTACTTAATGAGGCTAAGTCGCTTTCTTTTTCCGGTGACAACTCTATAAAGCTTTTATTGCCAGAGTTATATGAGGGGGCTTCTTTAACTATTCGAGGCCTTAGATGGTTAGGTGAGTCCACGGACGCATACTTATCATCTCCTAGTGTACGTTATCCAGTGGTATCACTTATGGCCAAAGCTTACCCATTAGCCATAGTAAAAATAGATTATTTACAATACTCGGGTAATCTAAATATAGATGTAGCTAAGGCCTTAATTATGGACTATATAAACTCTATAAAAGACAAGGTTCTTGATAAGAGCGATTTAATTGGAGTGTTATATAAAGGAGGCGCGACAGCTGTAAACCTTTCTATGGTAATAACCGTAAAAGAGTACGACCAAAATTACTACTATTCTACTACAACAATGGAAAATTCTTACACACTGAATAACTCGAGCATTAAAAGATTCTACACTAATCTAGAATTTTTAGAAGGGGTTATTAGAAATTAATGGTATCACTGGAATCACTAAACTCTAATGCGGATAAAGTTTGAGACTTTTTAGGATCTTATTTTCTCGGAATAGATGAAAAGTATAAAGCGTTTTTTGAGGCTTTCTGAGAAGCCGTAAGTAGGGGGGTATGATCTAAAACAAATGAGGAGTTATTGGCTTTAGAGTCATTTTCTCATATTTCAACCTTAGTTCCATACTTTAGGCTATTTGGGGTGAGTGATACTGTTGTTTTTAGCGGACCTGATAAAAATGTCTATGAAGTTTATCTAGGCCCTCCATCTAATGTTGCCCTTATTGAAGGGGCTGCCGGGGCTGTCCAGTATTATTATAGAGTTACATCCGTAAACGCTTATGGAGAAAGCTTAGGAAGTACTAAGGTAGGAATTCTGGCTGCGGCGCCAACCGCGCTTAACCCTATTACAATACACTGAGATCCAATGTCAGGGGCAACTTCTTATAAAGTTTATGGAAGAGTAGATGGGAACTTTAGACTTTTAGGGACTACCTCTGATGAGTTTTTTATGGATGAAGGGCTAGCTCCTGGAGTTAAACTTCCTACAAGCCCAACAGCGCTAGTAAACTACTCGTACACGGTACCTAAATGATTCTTTATTCTTAACTTAACTAGTGTTGAGTGAAATGGAGTAGAAACTGTTTTTACTAAAAATGGATTTTTAGAAATTACAATACCTACCACTTCTACTAAAGTAACTGACCCCATTACAGGATATATATTTTCTGAAATCTTTTTTAAAGAGGTAGTCCTACTTCCTCCTAACCTCCTTAACTTTTATGCTGATTCTTTTTACATAGGGGACAAGGGTAACTTTTTAGATTATGCTCCTCATATTAGCGGGTATTCAGCACTAGGTGCTTTGGATAAGTCTTTAGTTTATGCTAAGCATTTAAAAGAGCTTATTTGGGCGATAACCTACTTTACTAAAAAAACTCCAACTGTTTCAACAATAGAGTCTTTAATTAGTATAGCCTACGGTTACCCGTTTGCATACGAGGATGGCATTGTAACAGAGTTAGGTGTTGACTATATAGTAGTTACTGGAGATAACGAATACTCTTATGAAGTAGACCCACTGTTATTTTCCTTAAATGGTGAAATAACAAAATTTCAAATACTAGTAACTCCGGTTACTTTAAAAGACTACATTTCCCATGAAGCTGATATAATAGCGTTGGCTACAACAGAAGAGGAGCCTAGACATATTATAACCTTTGAGTACTCTACGGCCTATTCGTATAACGAGGAAATTGTAGAAGCGATTAAACAATTAAAAATTCCGGCTGGATTAAAAGTCAAATAAGTAGTAAGTTAAATTATGGAAAAAGTAGCATCTCCTAGCGGATCAATGGTAAACTTTGAATCGTTAGTTCAAAAAATTCAAGAAAAGTCCTTTTTAAATCTTTTAAACAGGATAAAAATACAATACCCAGATGGCGGAATATTTAACCCAGCTGTGTCTTTCAGTGTTACTGTAAATAGTACAAATATTACAGTAGGGGAAGGTTTTGCTATCACAGCTAATGGCGAGTATCTATACTCTGACGTACCTACAAACAAAGCAAACCCTACTACAGCCGCTCCAAATATAGCAGTAGCTATTTACATGCAATACTACTCTTTAGGCACTACCCCAGTAAAAGCTGTTAACTCTTTTGTTTATGATAAAATAGGATCTCAGTCTTTAAACAGAAATACTGAATATTCTGATTCTTTTACTATTGTTCTTCGCTCTGTAAGCGCTAATGTTATTGAGGCTGCAGGAGCATCTGAAGTACTTTTAGGGGTTTTATGGAATTCTACTGGAACATTTGTACCAGCTGATGCAGAGCTTACTGGAACTCTTGTAAGTTCTGGGGTTTATAGATTTTACGACTTACGAGATCAGTATCCGCTTTATATTACTGAGGAGGTTTTAGATCCTAGTAAGGTATTTTTTAAAGACCGAGCACAAACAGTTAGCTCACAGGTTGACTTTGAGGCTAAAATAGTCACTCCAAGAGTTGATATTTCCTCTGAAAAACCTATTCAACTATATGATGGTAAGATTGCATCTAGTACGGGAACCCACCTTCAATTTATTGAAGATAGCGGAGTTTCCGCTGTAAGTATTCCTATTTTAAAAACTAGCTCATTAAAGGTTAATGTAGGTAGTAATGAACTGCCGATTTGGCAAGACGTTGCTACTCTTGGGCCTAGCCCATCGGTTCCTAGAAATTTAAGGATATACGATATTTACCCTACTGAAGATTATAATGAAAAAAAAGGGTACGTAGAGGTTAAGTGGAACTGGGATGAATTAGTGATCGCACACGCTGGTGCAGATTACTTTGCAGTTACTAAGTTAAACTATAACAATGAGATTGTACTATTATCTCAAGAAGATATGGAAACTTACTTACCTGGTAAAAAGTTTTATTTACCCGCTCAAGATATTGAGTATGTAATTAACTCTGTAGCAGAAGTAAGTGGCCTTTATAGATTTTATGTAGACGCTTCTCCAAACGGACATAGGACAGCCCCTGGGAATGGTGCTAGAATTGTAGATGTAGACGTTCAAAATTACGCTCTTAGGTTTACTGCAACAAGGTCTTCTGATAGCAGAACACGAGAAACTCTTTATCACTTACTAGATGCTACATACGCATATGAAGCGTCTTTTGTCCAAAAACTAGAAATAGGGAAGGAATGGCATTGCACAATTCAGGGGATTAATAATAACTCTTTTTCCCCTACAATAACAATGCCTGCAGGTAGTTATGACCCGGATCATGCAGCTAGTGGTCAAGCCATAACATCCTATTCATCTCCATTTATGATGGAGCTTCCCGAGATAACGGCTAGTGGTAATTTTACACTTTCCCCAAATCTAAGTGGGTTTACAGTATCTATTTCAGGGTTTACAGCCCCAAGCGATATTGAAAATAGTGCCCAAGAATGGGAAATTATTTGGTCAAGTACAGACGCATTGACGCAAGAGTCTTTTAATGATTTAACATCTGTTCAAAGAATGGTGTCTAAGACTAGGCTTGCGCACATACCTAGCGATCGACCTACTAAATATTCTGTGGCTATTAGACCGCTGCAAAATAAGCAAGGTGTGGGCCCGGCTGTTATAAAAGAGGTTGTTTCTGGTGGTGGTGGCGTTGCCCCCCAAGAGCAGATTTTATTTGATGATGTTATTTCCGTGGAAACTTACAGAGCACTAAGCTATGGGCAAAGAAGTGAGTTAGTATTAAGGACTAGATTTTTCTCAGACTTATCTGGCGAAGAAGAGGTTTTATCAAAAGAGCTTATTAGAGGAAAGTACGCAGTAATTCCAATAGATACAGCTTTTGTTGATAATTTTTCAACTGACTTGAATTATACATCTTCATCCTTGATAGCAAGCGGTCAAATGGATGTTAGCTTTATAACCGGCGGAGCTCCTTACCCTAAGTATATAAATTTTTCAGTAAGTGCCTTAACCTTTCAAGGATCAGATATTTATGATACTGAGTCAAGTTGGGCAAAAGTAGAAACTGGCTCGCAAACTGTACAACCTAATGAGAAAATACATTTTTCCGCAACAGCTACTATGTTTAACTGAGGTGCTGCAGAAATAAGATGTAATATTAGAAAAGTTGGAGGTAGTAATGAGATTCTAAAAAACTTTACAGTTAAGAAAACATCAGGGTATCCTAATCCTAATGGAGGCAATGCCTTAAGTGTTACCTGGACTAACGATTTAGGAATACCTACTAACGTGTATATTGAGATTTTAGGATGAGCTGATTTAAGCGCCTACACAACACACTACACAATACCTACAACTAGCGTAATACAAATTTTTGTAGATTATTACTCGAGTGGCGTCACCTTAGGTGAAATGTATTATGGTAGCTATGCTACTAATAATTATATGATGTCATCATTTGGTGAAGACCCTGTTAAGGCTAGGTTTATAACTAGTGCTATATCTCCTTCTCCTACTCATTATCTAATAACAAACTTTAGAAATAATACATGGACAGGTCTAACATATCTATCGTTTAGCGGAACACCTCTATCTACTTTTCCAGCAGGAACTCCGCTCTTAATAGGTATGACCGAGAAAGGAAGATACATTTCCAAAAAGAACTTTGAAGTTGACTTCAATCTAACTACCTTAGAGTTTAGCCCAACAAGCACTGAAGGGGTTTCAGCTGAAAAGCCGGGTATTATTCGTGTGTACCCTATTGATTCTCCTGAATCTTATGGTTCTATAGAAGTAGACGGGTTTAACCTACAAAGAGGATCTGTAAATATAGACCTTAAACTAAATCAATCAGGTAAGCGAGGTTTTATTATAGACGCTTTTGATCCTTCTCTTAACCCTAATAATTATGGGGAGTTTAGCGGTCGTTTAATAATAACAGGGAAACCAATAGTAGTAAATAATATAAGCAGGGTTTAATGGCAAGATATAGAGGGAAGCTTTTTGATCTTGTACTCCCTATAAAGGGAATACAAGTAGCGGTGTATAGTTTAACTGGCGCAAAAGTCGACACTACTATAACAGACGCTTACGGGTTTTATCAGTTTAATGATCTACCTACAGGAACTTATGACCTTAGGTTTTATGGCGGTGGCTATACCTCTAATTACTGGATAACTATTTCAGTAAGTGAGGAAGGAAGTAATATTCAATATTTTCTTCAACCTTTGGATGGCACTGTTATCCGGGGGGGAATTGGGGCTCTTAGAGTTCAATTATCCCTAAACGATCCTAACGGTATGTCCCCCGTTACAGAGGGGTCCATTAAAATATGCAAAAGAATAGCTGATGCGTATGTACCCGTCTCATCGCCTTATCTTTATACTGTAGAAGAAGGGGAGATTGTAGGAAGTTTAGTTCTTTACGCTGTAGCGGATCCTGGTACAGATAAAGAGTTTATTTATGACTCTATCACCTTAGCAGATATTAACGATGCTATAGGTTGGGTAGGCTGGGTAGAGGCAACTAGCCTTATAACGCTCGAAGATGAAGCTGGTAATCTATCTCCTAGTTCCATATCCCTTTCTCCTAAATGAGCAATTAATGGTGCAGCTTTGCCACTCGATCCTACAAGTGAGACTAACTTTACTTGAGTAAGCAAGCCTATAGCTGATGCTGGGTTTACTGTAGATGCTACTACTGGAATTGTTGTTATATCAGACCCCGCTACGCTATTTGAATCAGACTCTGCAAAGACTTTTACTTGGGCTGCTAAGTACACTTTTAACGGAGTAGCGCAGTTATACTCCATTTCTGAAACAGTGTATAAAGCTCAAAATGGGTCTTCTGCTAGAGAGTTCTCCTTAAAGCCTACCTCCTTACTATTCAGAAAAGCAAAAGGCACGGCAGAGCTTAACCCAGATTATATTGCTATCTCTACTCTTAAATCAAATATCACGGGAGTAGTTACTTGGGCAACAACACCCTCTTTGAACCTGTATGATGCACCTACCGGTGGATCCGTAGTAACTACTGGTGATCTACTCTATATAAGAAAATCAGACTTTTTAGGAAAATCTAGTGTACAAATATCCGCTAGTTTAACAGATGCAACTTATGGCCTTTTCAGCGATAGCTTTACTGTTATCTTAGTTGAAGAAGGCTCAGATGCTATTTATGTTACATTAAAAAATGACAACCATAGTATCCCTACAGATCAAAATGGCGGGGATCCGATATTAACTGGCTCAGGAACTGAAATTGGAGTTTGAGAAGGGGATACTCAACTTTCTTATGGTTCTGGAAACGGGCAATACACAGTAGTGGCAACCCCTACAAGTGTTACTGTTGGAACAGCAGGGCTTTCTGGGGACTTTAGAACTTTTAGCGATATTACTGCTATAGCGGCCGATACAGGATCCGTAAGCTTTGAAGTCTCAGGAAAGCGGGCTAATGGTACAGCTTTCTCAGGCATTACAAAAATACAAACTTTTCAAAAAAGCAAAGCTGGGCAAGATGCCTGGGCTTGCGAATTAGACTCTTCTGCGTTTCAAGTTTCTAAATTACCTGATGGCACTAACTTACCTTTTTCAAAAAGAATAAACATATCAGTTTTAAAAGGAGCTGCGGATAAAAACTCTGAGTACACAATAACAAACATAGCTGTATTTTCAGAGGCTAATGTTTCTTTACCTTTGTCTACCATAGGGTTAGGGAGTACTACTTCCTCCAATATGTACTTAGATGTATCTACCCTTTTAGCCGACTATGCAAGAGTAGATATAACTGTAGGAGGGGCCGGCCCATCATTTACAAAAAGTTTCCTTTTCTCTAAAATAGAGGCTGGGTCACAGGGTCCTGGGATTCTGTATATTGGGGAGTTTTCCACATTACTAGACACAAGAGTTCTTAACAATAATGGCATATCTAGGGACGTAGTGTCCCTTAATGGGGATTATTATGCTTACATAGGCGTCGATGGAGATTCAGTGTCTGCAATAATTCAGCCTGAAGACTTAGGATGGGAAGCTGACTGAGAAGCATTTACTTACTTTTCTGCCATAGCTACCGGCATGCTTATTACCGAAGATAGTTATGTTAAAAAAACTATAACAGTTGGAACTAATTCTGCCAACACCTCCTCTAATATTACGATTTATGGTGCTGATGACGCTCCTTATATTTCTATAGGTCAAATAACAAAAGAGTTTATGCAGGATGGCATATTCTTGGGAATGGGTGTAGCTGCACTAGGAAGCCCTATTGCAAAACTTTCTCTAAAGGGAGAAAATGGGGCTCTTTCCTGAAATGGTACAGCCCTAGCTATAGTAGGGGATATAACAGCAACCTCTGGGTATGTTGGAGACTGAACAGTGGGTACTGCGCTGTATAATGGCAAATCAGCGTTTAATAGCTCTGCAGCCGGAATTTACATAGGTACTGATGGGATCTCTATGGGGGCTGTAGGAGTGCCGACCTTCTCAGTAAATGCTGCTGGGGAATTAACTGTTCAGTTAGGAACTATAGCTGGATGAAATATAACTGATTCCAGCATTTATAAAGGCATCCTTTCATTAAACTCAACTACAGATGCAGAGGGTTTGGTACTAAAGCAACCGAATATAGTTGAAAGTATAGACAGGCTAAAGATAGGTAACTTCTTTGATATAGACCCTGAAAACTTTACTAACATATGAACAGGTTCCCCAACTACCGGAGCATGAGATATACTAGGAACTTATACTACCACATACTCAGTTAATGAGAACTCTATTTATTTAAAAATCCCCCAAGCTACTACGGGGATTACAAGAGTATGAACTGGAACCGTTCAAATCCCTAATTTACTGCCTGGGGATACTTTAGAGGTTTATTTTACCTATGACGGGTTAAGGTATAATGGGTATACTTTAGAGGTAACCTTGAATAGCACAAATGGTGTTATTTTTAATGAGACATCTGTAAGCTCTGGTGGGTACTTAGCTGGAGTTCTTAGTAGAAGCCACTATAACTCATCTGGGGCAACCATAGCGGACCTTAGTTTAGAAATAAAGGTAACCATAGTCAGAAGCTATTACCCAGGAGATTCTATATTCACTGTAAAGAATTTAAAAATTAGTAGCACCAGAGCTGCCGTAAATATAACCCCAAGTCAGGCTCTATTCTATGGGGGGCCTAGTAATTATTTTTTATGGGAGAAAGATAGAGTAATATTAAAGAGTAATAGTGCGCTAACGACTAGTGCAGTTAATACAGGAGATTTGATTGTTTCAGGTAGTGCTACTTTTCTAGGAAACGTAATAGTTGAAGGTGAGTTATCCTCTCACCCTCTTGTATCAGCAGCCACATCAGTATCTAACACAGGCGGAACAGTAATACAAAATGTGTCTTTTGACACTTTTGGGCATGCAACATCAACCGCTTCTACTAATCTAGACTCTAGGTTCCTAAAACTTGAATCCCCTTCTCAAACAATTACTGGCGATGTAACTATAACAGGTAATGTGTATGTTACTGGCGGGTCTACACTTATAGATTCTCAGATGTCAACTGCGGATACAGTCATAATCTTAAATGCTGGTGAGGCTGGAGCGGGGATTACCTCAGGATTTAGTGGCGTACAGATAGATAGAGGAACACTGGTAGATTATGTTATCGGTCTAAGAGAGAGTGATATGCAGTTGGTTCTTGGCGAGTATATAGCTGGGGCTAATGGCATCCCAGTTCCTGATAACTTGCAAGCTTTAACTACTAGACAAAACGCTCCTATAGCTAATGGAGTTATGTGATACAACAACTCTGAGTATAGGATTGACACTACAAGTGGATTTACTTTTAATGGCTCTGCTCTTTCTGTCCCAACCACGGTAATACTAGGCTCAGCGGCTAGTGCAACAACCCATGCAGTAAGAGCAGATAGAACTATAAGCACAAGCACAGGGTTAACAGGTGGTGGTAACTTAACCGCAAACAGAACCTTAGCACTTACAGGGCAAGCACTTGCACTCCATAACTTAGCAACTTCAGGAATTATCGCTAGAACTGCATCTGGTGTAGTTGCAAGCCGAACACTTACAGGTACATCTAATCAAATCATCATTTCTAACGGTGATGGGATTTCAGGAAACCCAACATTTTCCTTACCTCAGGATATTGCCTTAACCTCTGATATAACTTTTAATACCTTAACCCTTACTGCGAACTCAGCGGAATCTTTGCTATTAAACCCTCCTGGTGGCGTCGGAGGAGTAACTATAAAAAACAACTTAGCTGCCGGCGGTTGAGCAAGAGGGCTACTGTATCAAGCTACAGGAAGCACTGCATCAGTAGCAGGTCTTGGCATTTTAGGAGATGGGCAAATTTTTACAAGAATAGCAATAGGCTTCGGAGCTTCATGGTGAAACACTAGTGGTTTATGGGTTTTACCAGATAATACCGTAGAGCTAGGAAGTCAAGCTACAAAAACGAGTAACCCAGTAAGAGCAGATAGAACAATCACGCTAACTGGTGCAGCAAATCAGGTTATTGTAAACACTGGAGCCCAAGATTTAACAGCTGACAGGGCCTGAACAATAAGTCTGCCTCAGAGCATAGGAATGACATCTTCTCCTACTTTTGGAGGCCTAACAATTGCCGGAAGTAGCACTGGAGACCTAGTAACTATTACTAATACTAATACAGGCGGGCAGGCTAGGCCACTTCGTCTTGTAACGTCTGGTAGTAATTTCGCATTATTAGTAGAAACTGAACTATCAACTAGCCTTGATACAGGAGGAGTTTTTACCGCTACAATATTAGGAGAGACTTTTGGCCGATTCGCTTTCTACTCAGATGGTAAATATGGAATAGGTAGTGGGTCCGCTACAAGAGACATTGTATTATCCCGCTATGCAGCAGGGGTATTCTTAATCTCAGGAGATGGCGCATCCAGCGCAGGTGGGCTACGAATTACGGGCGACTTAACTACTCTAGGTACTGGAAGTATAACTGGCTTACTTACACTTGGCACACAGGCTACAGGATCTACACACGCGGTTAGAGCTGATAGAACTGTGAACTTAAGCATAGGGAATTCCCTTACAAGATCGGGATATGCTTCTCAGGCACTTTCCTCTAATATATCCTGGACTATTGATACTATCCAAGACATAAGAACCTCTGCGTCTCCCCTTTTCACAGGAGCTACCTTGGGACAATTATCCTTCGCCACAAATACTATAACTCATACAGTAGCTAACTCTAATGTAAACATATTAGGAAGCGGTTCTGGAAGTGTTATAATAGGCAGTACTGCTCTTTTTGCTACTGGTGAGGAGCTCGTTGTAAATAACGCAAACGGGGATTCTACTCTACTCATTTACGGAGGGACTCAAAATATTGCAGGAGGGGATGCGATTATCCACTTTATGGTTTCTTCCCCCTCAAATACTACCGCAGGAGTAGCTAAGATATGAGCAAGTAAGCCTACAACAGGAGCTGAGACAAATTTAACATTTTCCCTAAGAGCATCAAACGGAACTATATATGACGCACATAGGATAATAGGGGATACTAAATTCTTTGGTATCAACACTTTAACACCAGGACAAATGCTGGATGTTAATGGTAAAATTCGGATTGTATCGGGTAACACCGAGCTTTATCAGGATGGGGCCACTAACCTAGCGATCAGGAGCGGTGCGGTTGATGGAGTCGGTATATTTACTGACTATGGGCTATCCCTACCAATAACGGGAAAAGCTTATAACCTCGTTTTATCTAAAAGTTTAAGATTAGGCGATGGCGAAGCCGACCCTATTATATCTTATGGGTCGGGCGCTTTAATCTTTCAAAATGATATTACTGAAAGAGCTAGAATAACTGCAGGTGGGGATTGATTAATAGGGGTAACAACGTCCTCTTATAAATTGCATGTTGCAGGAACTATCTACTCCTCCCAAAGCGTTAAAGCCCCAATAGGAGATTTTGGAGATTTAAGGGTAGCTACTAATGCCATAACAGCTTTAACTAGCGGAGATTCTATTGAGTTAATTCCTAATGGAGCTGGAACGGTTTTGGTAAAAGTTTCTTCTCAAACAAAACTAGCAGCAACTAGCCAGGTAGAGGTGTATTCCACATACACTTCCGGAAATGAGCTCTCCTTAAAATTCAATAACGGGGATACAAACCTAGGTCAGGTAAGATTTAGTGAAGATGGCTTCAAGCTTACAAATGGTACCTCAGCTCTAGTACCACTGTTCTCTGGTAATTTTACATCTAATAATTTATTCCTAAGTGAAAGCCGAATTAGCACAATAGATGTTGATACATCTCTTGTGCTGTTCCCGAATGGGGCTGGAAGAGTAACAGTACAGAGCACGTCTGATCTTCCCCTAGTAGTTACTCGTAGTCATGCTACGCTCCCAGCGGGAATCCTATTACAAAACTCAGGATACACATCAAAGCTCATTGGGGCTAGCGACGCTAACAAGCTTCAATACTACTACGGGGCTACTGAACTTTTTAGAGCAACGGGCACTAACTTTATACTGTCTGGACTAGCCACTCTTACGAAAGAAACTGGATCTCTCCTTTTGGGCTCAATGGACGGCTCTAGGGTTATACTATCGTCTACCAGTGGCGGTCAGGCTCAAAATAGCACTACTACGGCGCTGGATACTACAAGCCAGTTGTCTTCAGCAATGGTCCTAACTGCAGCCTCTTTTGGCGCTAAAAGTACAACTAATGGGGTAGCTCTTGAGTTTGCTCTTCCAGCTGACGCCAACGGTGCCCCATCTTGAGGACATGCCAGAATATTAGCTACGCAGGATAGTACAACAGATAGCCAAGCTGATGGTAAGTTAGTTATTGGTACTAGGGATTACTATAATAAAAATGGGCTAGGCAATGGCTGATATTATCGTGATGCAATCACGATAAATGCTCTTGGATTAGTA
>Ga0100393_10002080_pt1 | contig 19563 bp, 22 predicted proteins | sample CryGeymeta201517_FD_81546 | JGI IMG/M metagenome (GOLD analysis project Ga0100393, IMG submission 81546) | Groundwater microbial communities from Crystal Geyser aquifers in Utah, USA - Crystal Geyser metaG 2015-17 | ecosystem: Environmental > Aquatic > Deep subsurface > Groundwater | place... | reverse complement strand
GCATTTGCGATTGCAGGCGCAACGCCGCGCCGCTATATGGGACGCGGTATGCACCCGTAGCTCAGCTGGATAGAGTGTCGCCCTCCGAAGGCGAAGGTCACAGGTTCGAATCCTGTCGGGTGCGCCATCTCACATTTGTTGCTGCAAAAGTCACCTAAAGCCTTGAACGGTAAGGCTAAATTAGGTGTTCGAAGTCCCTCATTTCGGCAGTAGGGCAGAGGCTCTACAAATGCCAGTCTGAGCACCATTTTCTTGAGTGTCAGATCGGAATTCTCCCATATAGTCCAAGGGCTTGCTAGGAATCGCATGGCGTGTTCGAACGACTCCTCAAAGGTATGCCGAGGCTTGCCGCTTTGGGCGAGCTGTTCTTCGGCCAGAACCTTTTCGCGCTCCAGCTTGGCGATCCGCTTCTCATAGGCTGACACCACAGAACCGTTGCTCGCATCGACAATGCGATCAAGAAGCTGGTCGATCTGCTTATCGAGCTGCTTGATGTTGCTTTTTACGCCCTTGGCGACTTCTGAGGCCTGTGCGAGGCGCATGTCCCATGCGTCGCGGAACATGGCCTTTACCAGTGCAAACAGGCCTTCTGTCGGCTGTAGACCTTGCAGCACCTCTTCAAACTCGCCCTCAAGCACTTCACGCTTGATCGACTTCCGATAGCTCGGACAGCCCTTGGTCGGGCAGAGATAGTAGGGGTACTTCTGTTTCTTGCCTTGCGACCAGCACGCTGTAAGCGGCTTGTCACAGTCATTGCAGAGGACGAATCCCCGCAGTGGAAAGTCTTCACTGATATCCTTGCGAGCGGGAGCCTTGGCCGTGCCTTTCAGCCGCGCCTGAATCTTCTCGAAGGTCTCGAAGCTGATCAGCCCCTCGTGCTGCCCCTTGCGAAGCGAGACGTTCCACTTCGGCGCTTCGATGTAGCCCGCGTAGATCACCCGCGTCAGCATGTCGTAGATTCGCTGATTGCGAATCTCTCCGCCAGGCAAGTCCTTCGGGAAGGATGGCTGGCGTTCCAGGAAGCGTTTGACTTCGACCTGCGTTTCAAAGCGTCCCGAGGCGTAGCCTTCGAGCGCTTCCTGCAAGACGGACGCATTGGGTTCATCGCGCACCAGTACCTTGCCTTGACCGCTGACGCGCTCATAGCGGTAGCCTACAGGTGCCTGAAAAACCCAATAGCCATTCTGAACCCGTGCCCGCATACGGTTCACGGTTTGCTCGCCGTTCTTCTGGCGCTGGTGCTGCGACACGGATGCCAGCAGGTTTTCAACGAGCTGCGAATCCGAATCCTCGCCGAATTCGATGGACGGGCTGACGAGCACGCCGCCAGAATCGCCGATCTTAACGCGCAGCTCGAAGTGTGCCATCAGGCCGCGTGCAAGGCGGCTGATGTCATCGATGATAACCGCATGCGTCTCTTTGCAATTGGCACTCAGGAAAGAGAGCATCGCTTGCATGCCAGGGCGGGAGGTCAGGCTTCCTGACGTATCGTCACGGAAGACCTCGACAACCTCATAGCCTTTGTACTTGGCAAACTCGCGGCAGCGGGTCTCCTGAGAGCCGAGGCCATCGCCGCGCACCGTCTGCTTCGCACTCGACACGCGGCAGTAGATGACCGCCTTGCTGATCCCGTCGTTATTGTAGCCGTTCTTCTCCATGCTTCCTCTCTTCAAGCCTCAGGCGTGTGGCTCTTAAGCCCTCTCGTGGTTCTGTGGTCTTCTGAGCTTACTCGATTGAACGCTCTTGTAGGAGCTTCGGGGCTGTTTGCAGCGAGTTGTCCACAGACTTCCTGCACGGGATGGATGCCGAAACTGTGCGTTACGAAGATGTCTACGAACAACCATACCCCTTCGAGGTATGCTTGCTTTTCGGCTTCGGGGATATCCATCCCGTCAAGAAACTTCTCGTACTTCCTGACATCGACAGAGCGGTTCGATCTTGAGCGCAAATTGCCCTTGCCGAGATCGTTACCGCGACCCGCTTTGTTAAATTCTTCATTCATAGTCATCTCCCAATTCGGAGACAGGTATTTTATGAATACCCATCTTTATTTTACCAGAATTGTGCGAAGAACCGCAAATTCTGCGGGCTTCAGAAGGGTATGTCATCGTCCGGCTCCCTGCCTTTCGGCGACGGTTCACCACGATACTTCGCGCGAAATCGTCTCTGTTCCTCTTCCAGCTCTTCGATGATCCGCTCGTAATGCGAATAAAGTTCGGATCGCATCCACATTTCAGACTCTTCGATTGCCCGCATCAGAAGATTGGCGGCGTAGGCTTCCTTGTCTTCGTGCCCGAAGTGATCGGCCAGACGCTCAAGCCGCTCCCAATGGTAGGCGCAAACGTTCATTTTGAATGTGCGGGTGCTCATCACAGAACTCCTTCGATCAGCTTGTTGAAATCGAGCGGCAGGAACGTCACGATCTGGCAGCGCTCGGCATACTCAGGGCGCACGACACGGCGGCCTTGGACGCCGTAATAGGCGCACCAGGCGACCGAGGTGCAGCCACCGAAGCCCCGCATTGCGTGGCGGCACTGGTATTCCCACCCGACATGCGGCGTCCCGATGAAGACGACGAAGCCTGACAGCCCTGCGAGAACGATGATGCCAGGGCGCAGCAGGACGGATTTGATCGCCCCGCCGATGCGGCGGCGCAGCCGCTTGAATGCCCCTTCGGGACGCTTCGGCGGCTTGGCTCCAACGACCTTGACCTCAAACTTGCTCATTATCTTGCCCCCTTCTTTGCGGTGTAGCCGAGCCGCGCCAGCGGCTTGACGTTAGGGAAGTCGCCTTCGACGGGGTTGACCGAAGCCCAGCCCCGCCACGGCGCGAAGAACCAGAACGGCAGGCGCTCCCCGAGGATCGACTTGACGCCCTTGACCAGCAGCAGTTGCTGCCCTTGGCCGAGATGCATAATCTCTTCAGGCCGCATCAGCGGCTGACCTGTCTCGGACAGGCTTTCGCCGACTTCATCGGTGTCAGAGCGCCCGAGATTATGGTTGCGCGTCTTCACTGTCTTCTGGCCGAGCTCACGCGACAGGGACTGCGCAAGCTCTGCGCTATTGACGGCAAAGAACTGGCGCACTTCGGCCTGCGACTGGATCGTCTTGGCCGTATTCGGGCCGTAGATGCGCACGATCTCCGCGAGCTCCTGCACGATCATCCAGACCCGAACGCCCAGCCCAGGCAGGGCGGTCAGGCTTTCGGCCAGCCCCGCGAGCTTGCCGATATTGGCAAACTCATCGAGCATGAACAGAACCTCGCCGCGCTCCTTGGAACGCGCGACCGCCGTGATCGCCTGATTGACGATCAGACCGAGCGCCGCGCCGTGCGAGGCAATGCGATCAGGCGGGAAGGCCAGATACAGCGTGACGTTGCCCGTCTTCAGATCGGCAAGGGATATGTCCGAGGCACTGACCGCATCGGCCAGATAGCCGCCAGGCTCGAAGATCGAGAGGTGCTGGACAGCACCCGAGCGGAAGTCACCGAACAGATCGGGGTTGTCTTCCATCTGATGGGCAAGATCATCGCCGAGATCGGCGAGGATGCCGCCCAGCACATCTTCCTTGCGCATGGCGGCAATCGTGCGTTCAAGACGCAGCGGATTGCCGATGATGCGCCACATCTCAGGAAGGGTGCAGCGCTTCGGAGAGCAGAGCGCCAGATACAGCAGCACCGCCCGCATGATATTCCGCGCCCCTTCGCGGAAGAACTGATTCCGCGTGTCTTCGGGCTCGGGATAGAGCTGCATGACGATGGCCTTGATCTCGTCGGTCAGGCCGCGCAGACGGGCGGGATCGCCTGCAATGGCGATGATATTCTCAAGAGGATTGATGCGGTGCTGCGGCAGGCCGTGCAGCCCCCAGGGGTTGAAGACCGCCACATCCTGGCCGAAACGTTCGCGGCGGTGCGCCGCCGTGACGGCAGCAAGCTCGCCCTTGGGGTCGGTGACGATGACCGAGCCCTGATAGTGCAGCAGGTTCGGGATGACGACGCCGATGCCCTTGCCCTGCCGCGCGGGCGCACATGTCAGAAGGTGGGCTTTACCGCTGTAGAAGATTGGCTGACCATCGAGCAGGCCGAGATAGAGCCCGGTCGGGTTCAGCAGGCCAGCGTCACGGCACTCTTCGAGCGTTGCGAACGCGGCATCGCCGAAAGTGCCTGAAACCTCTTCGCTGGCCTTGCGCTTCTCGCGCTGCTTCCAGGCGCTGTAATAACCGCCGAGACCGCCGAGCGCGGACACCACACCGATGAATTTGAAGAAGCCAGTGTAAACGTCATCAGCCGCGTTGGGCGTTCCGCCCATGACCTGCGGCCAGTAGCTGGCGAGCGCGAAGAACGAGACACCGAACAGCAGGGCTGCGGTCGGTGATCCGTTCTTCTGGTTTCTGCCATTGCTCATCGCGGGTCTCACTCATTCAGGAATTCGGTTTGGAAGGTTGGGCGAGGCAGTTTTTGCCACCTCGCCCGAGGGCAAATCAGTTGGCTTTCTTGCCAGCGTTCACCGCAGCATCGATTGCCTTCTTGATCGGGTCAGACAGGCCTTTGGTGGGAACCGTTCCGCCGTTCTTGCCGACTTCGTAGGCTTTCTTTTCGTAGGGTTTCATGGTTTGCTCCTTTGGTTGAGGCGCACCCTTGCGCTGCGTTCAACATTGGGGAGAATCCCGAAATCACGAAGGACACGAGTTGGACAAACTGAATGGCAGGCGGACAGGTCTATTACTCGGATGAAGAGCGTGAGCGGCTGCGCCGCGCGCTTCAGGAGCACTTTGACAATAAGAAACTAAGCTATCACGAGCTTGCCAATGACATTGCCGATAAGGTCAATTATGGCCTGATCGACGATAGCGGGCGAAGACGTGTCGAGAGGTTTCTGAAGAATACGCACCGCCAGAATGATGATTTCATCCATGCGATAGCCCGATATCTGGGGAGCGTGCCGCCCCCTCTGATCGAAGAGAGCGCGGCAACGCTTGCCGATTTCTTCTCGCGCAGCGTAAGGCAGCCTCACAGGGTTGATAGCTTGATCGGGCGCTATCGCGTTTACGCCAGCACCGATAGGCGCGCGCACGGCCATGACGGTTTCAGGGAAATCATGACCCTAAACCAGTGGGGTGAATTCAGCGCCGCGCCTGTCAAGCCGATGATATCGAGAATTCCCTATGCGGTGATCGATATGAAGCCGATGCCAAAACACGACGCATTGCTTGTGTCGGAAACTATCTTCAATTTCTCCGTCGATCCCGAAACCGACGAATTTCCAGACATGCTGCCCCGCAACAACGACGCGGGCGTCATCGTGGCTTTTGGCTATTCAGACCGTGAAGCACCGCGCTATTTCATGGCGACCCGCACCGTTCTGGAAACGCGGCTCTATCGCCTCTACAAAGTCTCTGACGACCCGCTGATGCTGCGCGGCGAGCTGAGCTTTAACGGCGGTATCGGGCGGCCAGAGAACATGACGCATTCCGATCCGCTGCACCCCGACTTCGAGGTCGAACTGGTCAAGATCGAAGATGCAGACGGCGAAGAAAACGGGATTCCGTCGCCTACGGAGATCAGCTAGAATCCTCATATGAAAGTTCTGTTCGTTTGCACCGCCAACAAGCTTCGCAGCCCGACCGCCGAGGACGTGTTCAGGGACTACCCTGGCATCGAGGCGTTGTCGGCGGGTACGGATTCTGAAGCCCCGAGACCGTTGACCAAGGAGCTCGTTGCCAGTGCCGATCTTATCTTCGCGATGGAGACACACCACCGCGAACGGATCAGGAAGAAGTACAAGCAGCGACCAGCCGATAACAGGATCATCACGCTCGGCATCCCCGATGAGTACGAGCGGGGCGATCCTGCGCTGATAGAGCTGCTACGGGCGAAGGTTGAGCCCCGTCTTTCCAGCATTGTCAGGCCTGGCTGATGGTGCTGTAGTACAGACGTGGCGCATCTTGGTGCGCCGCAACAATCATTGTAGTACAAAGCCTTAAATGCAGCCGTAAGGCGAAACCGCAAGATGTGTTTTGTAGTACAAAACCATCTTGGCAAGGGGCCTACTGCGTACCCCCGTTGCATCCCCCAGGCCGTGGCTCTGTCAGGGGATCGACCCCATGCCAGAGCCAGCAGAACGTATCGCCGTTCAATCACTCGCGGGAGACTTCGCTCTCCCTGCACCCATCGACTTGGAGGGCGTTCCTGCCCCCAAGACCCCTGACAATTCCATTGAGGCCACTTCATGGAGACCAAAGAAGGGAGCATTCGCGCTACCGTTCCTTGGAACCTTCCCATCGACCAATGAGCCTTCGAGACCCTTGGAACCCTGACCAACCCTGCGCGGATTGGATGCCGCCATCTTGCCGAAGATGGATCACTCTCGGGGGTCTATCACACCCCCCCAAACCCAGCTCGTCAGGCTTGGCGAATTCCCTCTCCACCGACACAGAACCTTGTCCAACCCACCACCTGACTAAACGCGACGCACCGTCTAGGCCACCGATCTCGCACGAGGCGCTGAATCCTCCGCAAAGTCGTGGATAACCAAGTCCGATGCGTTGACCCAGAAACTAGAACATGTCATGAACTTGAATCAACATGCTGCAAATTGCAGCAGACACGAGCGGGGTGTTTCCATGAGCAAGGGGCATAGGCTCTCCGTAGGGCTATCAGATCAAGAATTTGGTGCCCTACAGCGTATTGCTGAGGAACACCGTGTCTCACTAGCCTGGGTCGGTCGAAAGGCCATTAGTGACTTCTTGGCAGCACACACACATGAGGAACACGAGCCGCTTCTCCCTACGAGAGACGCGCAGAAAGGAATAAAATGAAAAATGCCACCACTGCGCAAGACGTAGATATTGTTGAGACCGACGACCAAGAGACTTCATCAATTGACGAGCGTAAGATCGACCCCCGAAACCAACTCAACGAGCTCACAGCCAAAGAGTGGATCGTTGAAACCATCTCTGTATGGAACCAAAGGGGTCTGGGTGCGGGGCATCCTGATGCAAAGATAGAGAGGCAACATCCAGCTCCATTCTCATTCACAGATGTAGGCCGACTAATCCGCTACTTTACAAAAAGTGGGCAGACAGTGCTCGATCCCTTCGTCGGAGTGGGTTCGACTCTAAAGGCCTGCGCTGTCGACCAGAGAAAAGGCATCGGTATCGAATTAAACCCACACTTCGCCGAACTTTCCCGCGAACGGTTGGACAAGGAAGTCGGCGACATGTTCTCCACCGTTCAGGATCAAGTAATCCTAGAGGGTGATGCTCGCGATATTCTTCCGACAATACCCGACGAAAGTGTGGATTTTGTGGTTACGTCTCCGCCGTATTGGTCGATCCTGAAAAAGGAAGATCATAAGGTAAAACAGGAGCGCCTCGCTCATGACCTTTCGACTGACTATGGCGACGATCCGCGCGACTTAGCCAAGATCGAATCTTACGATGAGTTCCTTGAAGAGTTGACCCGACTATTTGGGGAGTGCGGCCGCACATTGAAGCCCGGAAAGTACATGGCGATCATTGTAAGCGACTTTAGAGATAAGTCGCGGTATATCATGTTCCATGCTGACCTTGCGCGTTCACTGGAAGCCGTAGGCCTGGAAATGCGCGGGCTCAAGGTACTCTATCAAAGGCACAAAAAAGTCTACCCTTACGGCTACCCATATTCATACGTGCCTAACATCCACAACCAGTTCATTCTGATTCTGCAAAAGCCAAAGAGCAAAAAATGAAATCAGAAATTCATGTCGGCGATTGTATCGAAGGAATGAACGGGCTGGGAGAAGGTCATTTTAACCTAATAATTGCCGATCCGCCATACAACTTGAGCAAAGATTTCGGAATCTGGAAAGAGGATGAAAAACGCTCAGAGTGGAAGGATTGGTCGCACGAATGGCTAAAGGCTGCCCACAGAGTATTGTCAGATCAAGGTAATATTTTTGTGTATGGCATTCACCACCATCAATGTTGGATTCAGTGCATAATGTATGAACTTGGCTTCGTTTATCGGAGGCAAATTATATGGCACTACGAAAATGGCTTTGCGGGCTACGGAAAACGCTCTCTGAATGCGTGTTACGAGCCGTTGCTTTGGTTCTCAAAGACAAAGGATTACATCTTCCACGAAGTTCGAGAGCCATATAAGAGTCAAGAGCGCCTAAAGCACAAGATCACAAAGAATGGAAAGGTTTGGACGCCGCACCCTGAAGGCAGAATGGCGGGTGATGTGTGGAGTTTCCCCGTTCTTGCAGGGAGAAGATTTCGTGATGAGAAGGTAGACCATCCCACCCAGAAGCCGCTATCTATCTCACGACGACTAGTGAAGCACTTTTCCAATCCTCAAGATTCTGTACTTGTTCCATTTGTGGGAAGTGGAAGTGAATGCGTAGCAGCCAAGATGGAAGGACGGGGATACGTCGGCTTTGAGCTGAACTCTGATTATGTGGAAATTGCCAATAACCGCCTCAGGGACGTCGATCAGGAAAAGGAGCAAGCTCTCATTTAGAGGGCTTAAATGCCCCTAAGTAAGGCTCGTCGTTCTCGAACCTACCAATCAGCTTCTCTAGTGAGGACGATAAGTCAGTCTCACCAGGAATCGTAGTGAACAAATCATCACCCAATGATTCTAGATATGAAAAATTCCACATGAGAAGGCACAGTGCGCCGAGCGTAATCGATCGACATCTGACTCCTAAAACCCTCTCGATATCTTCAATCACTTGATAATATTCCACACGAACATTGGGAAAGCCGCAAATAACGGACACGGGGACGATGGTGTTCATTGGAACGCCGAACCGATTGTGGAGAACGGCTATATCCTCCAACAAGGCTCTGGGTGACTCCAATACGTTAGGACTGGTTTCCAGTTCAACTACCCCGATCTGACCGCTTCTTAGTCTAAGAAGTCCGTCCATCCGTACATTGGTGTCTCCCTTCCTTCGCATGTTTGCGGAGACACCACATGCAAGAAACATGTTTCTTGTCAGTCGCGTTGTCTGAACATCACTTAGGCTCGCCACTACTTCTGGCAGCCGCTTCAAGAACGCCGTATCGGCGGTGCCCAAAGCGCCATTGCACTCGGCCTTAACATGTGGAGCAGTTTCACTCAGTGCGGGCTGAGTAATGCCGCTCGGATCGATGGATTCGACCACAGCCTTGCCTTCAGTCGTTAGGTGAATTGCACCGTAGGGACAACTGACCGCACAAATACCGCATCCAATACATATTTCTGAGTCAACTACAGCGACCTCTCCCTTTTCATTCCAATCAATAGCATTTACTGGACAAACATCGCGACTAGGGTCGCCAGGAAAAGCGTCTAACTCTCCACCAAGTTTGAAACCTGACTCTTGAAGCTCCATACAGGGTGCATCATGGCAGCCAAGGCAAGTTGCCAACGCATCATTACCGTCAGATAAATGTAAAGTGGCGGGGTTGTGCGGCGTGAACGTAAGCGATTTTAATTCTGCTCGAAATTTTCGAAGCCTACCGCTCCTATCAATTGACCGTTTGTGTGGCACTACATCAGACATCTAAAAAACCCTTCAAATGAGATAGCTGTTCCTCTTCAATAGTTACCCCCTCCGTCACTGCCTTGATCGCAAGATACGTCAGCGTTTCAAGATCAAGAACGCCTATTTTGAATCCGAACGCCGCATGAACGTCGTCGATAAGCATCGACATATCGCCACGTTCGTTTGGAATTTGAAAGCCGACAACGAGGGTTGAAAATTCCCTACGAGTTTCCAGGCCTCCTCGTGACAGAAGAATTACCTTATTTTCTATCGCCTGACGAATTGCTTTTGTTGAAAGGAACATCTCTTCAGTAGGTGACTTTATCTCGATAGGGACGGCCAGGTCATTCAGCCAAACACAGGCATCCCAACGCTGATAGTTAACCCCAGCGCGAGAATAGTCGCTACGAAATCCCATCAATCTCAACAATAGTGTTACGAGTGGGTAGAAAAGGGTTTGCGTATCTCCGACCCTGGAGCGCGCGAATTCACGAGCGGCGGCTGAAATCGACCCGTGCGTTGCGTGAAGAGCCACTAGTTCTTGTCTTATCGGATCAAGATCGCCATCTTGGCCAGCATTGCCTTGAACGAAATGTGGCGCAACGAAGAGGTGTTCCCTTGAACCTCGTCCTACTTCGAGGCCATCCAGAACGTCTTGAACATGACGTTCTGCCTCTGGCGCTTCGGGTGTAGGAAAAATTCTGCTCGAATCGGAAATCGAAAGAGATTGAAAAGGAGAAAACAGAAATTCTGACCCACTCGGAATGCCAAGCTTTTCCAGCGCCGACTTTGCTTCGTCTGAAAGCTCATCAAGCTGCTCCGCGACTGTTGATATGTCAAAACCTGCACGATCCATCATCATGAAATGTGCTTTTCGGGCGAGAGCACGCCTTAAGGGAAAACTGAGTTGATCGATTTGATCTATACGCAGGTCAATAGCTTCTCTCAGACTTTCAGCCTTCGCCTGCCCTAGTGCGGTGAGCCTATGAATTTCGAAGGTCTTATTCCCACTGCGGAACGGTTCGCGTTCCTTCTCCGTCCATCCAAGATCACGCAGAACTGCTAGTGGCCAGCGTGTATAGTTTTTGAGCGTATTAATTTGGATGCCGCGAGAATCCCTCAAGTCGTTTAAGGCTTCGATGACCGCACTAGGACGCTCACGGAGCGCCATAACCTTGTCGGCTATATCGGATAATTCTGCTTCCGTCCGATCTGATGAAGCACTAAGCGGCCCCAGGATCATTTCGTCCCTCGAAAGGCCATTATTACAAGCCGCCATTGTCTTAAGAATGGTGGCAAACGGTCGGATGTGATGCTCGCCACGAAGATCAAGAACATGGCTCGGATATGCGATGCCTATGACTGTCTCGCCTAACAGTGCTCGCCATTCACGACCCGCCGCGACGATCTGCTCACCAAGCAACGTGAAGGTATAGTTTAAAGCAGAGTGTTCTGTGGATCGCAGCCAGCCCAACGACCGGAACAATTCAGCGTACATTTTCAATTGATTGTAGAGGGGGTCGCGGCTTCGATCCTTTCGGGTAGATCGGGCTATCGCTTCGCCGCCCATATGCCCCGATGAAGTCGCTAGGTTTGCTTCGACGGTTGCTTGCACGATGTTGTCTAGATCGACAACCTGTCCGCGATACTTTTCAAATGCAGCCGAGTAAACAGCCACGAAATTCGACAAAGTTGAGCCAGGATTAGGAAAACGGAGCACTAGTTTTCTCCGTTGTTTGTGGCAATTCCCAACAAGAGCTCTGACGGCTCTATGTGCAGAGCTCTCGATATGCGCAGGAGGTTTTTGAAACCGATGTTGCGCTCGCCGCGCTCTACACCGCCGACGTAGGTGCGATCCAAACCACAGGCGTCTGCTAAGCCCTCTTGCGATAGACCCGCATCCATTCTGCGTTCTCGGATGGCTCTTCCAAGTTGCTGTAATTCTGTCATAAAATCTTGCTCGCTCATCAAAGCAAGATGCCTGACTCGATGTAAATGAGTCCACGGACTATAAGTATCGACCGCGAGTTTCCCGCGATCGTCCTCCAGCTTATCTGAGGCTCTCGGAATCGCTCAGGGAGGTGTTGGTCAGTAACTTGAAATCAGTTTCGATTTAGTCCCCGCTCACCTCGCGTCAGCAGGACGCGCTTCCAAAAGGTTTCGCGGGCGACCACCACGTCATCGGGGGTGCGGGCGGTGCGCTGTTCCAGCAGCGCGAAACGGAAGTGCTCGCGGCAGTAGGGCAGGCCTTGCTCTCGCACGAGCCTTGTCAGCTCGACGTTCCCGCCGTGTCCCGTCTCAATGTACTGCCGCCACCGTGACCAGATGCCGAGATCGCCATAGGCCGAGCCGATGTAGCACCGACCTGTGTGAATGTCGGTGATGAGGTAGACGCCCTTGATGTTCTCCAGCGCCGCCCGCCAGTCCACGCGTTCGTTGCGGATGAGCGTTTCCAGCTCTTCGAATGACAGATCGATATCATCGAAGCCTGGGAAGGTGGTCCCCGAATAGGGCTCGCCCAAGATTTCCTGAACTTCGAATCCTTCGTAGTGTCGTTCCATGAAGGTGCGCGTGGTGCGCTCACGGTAGGGGTAGAGGAGCTTCAAGCGACCAATCATGTTTGCGCCGATGTCGGAGAGCTCGACTTCGTAACGATCAGGGTGACGCGCAAGGACGCGATAGACGCCGCCGAAGAGCCACGTGTGCTGTTCATGATAGAAGTGGATGAGCGAGAAGATCAGCGGGCGGTTGAAGTCATCGCGGCCAGGTCGGTACTCCTGCCATTCCTGCCACTCGCGGCGATCCCGTGCGAAGACTTCCAGCGGCTGGCTGTGCTGGTTCCAGCGGGCGAAGTGAATCTTGTACCCCCCAAGATTCTCAATCGGCCAAATATCGCGGAGCAGGATAGGCATGAATCAATGATGCCGCAGTCCTGAACCGAAGGCCACCACGGGCTTGATTGAAAAGCGTTTTCTCTGTGGGAAAAATTGTGGCGCACCCTTCGGGTCGGGCTGTCGTGAACCGAGCCCGCCTGTGGCGGTCTCGGCCATGCGGATACTGTGTATGAGTTTTGATGATCCGTGGTCGGGTCATCCTGCTGGGATACAATCACCGCAGCAAGATGGGCTGCCGTGGTGGAAGCCCCAACACTCATAAGAATAAAGGTATCCGTTGATGAGTAAAATACTTGAAGATCATTATGTTGGACTGGACATTTCAGATAAGACCACTGCCGTTTGCATCGTTGATGCTGTCGGCAACATCGTCAAGGAGGGGTTCACGCCCTCAGAGCCTGACGACCTCGCAAAATTTCTGGACGATAGCGGCTACGAGTTCCGCCTGATAGGACTGGAAGCGAGCGGCATCGCTATCTGGCTCTGTCGCGAGTTGCTGGCACGCGGGTTTCAGGTTGTGTGTGTCGAAACATACCGAAGCTCAGCCTTTCTGGCCGCGCAGAAGATGAAGACCGACAAGAACGACGCCAGAGGGCTTGCTCAGATGATGCGCTGTGGCCTGTACCGCGCCGTGCATATCAAAAGCGATGAAAGCCAACGCATCAAGATGCTGGTTAACAACCGCCGCTTTCTTGTCGAGCAGCGCGTCGATATCGAGAACCAGATACGCGGCAGTTTGAAGGTGTTCGGGCTCAAGGTCGGAACAGTGTCCGAGAAGCAATATGACGGACGCGTCAGGGAACTCATCATGGGTGATGGCGAACTCGAAGTCGCCATCCTTCCGCTCCTTGAGCAGCGAGCTTCAGGCGTGGAGCGGATCAAAGCTCTGGAACAAATGCTCGCCACCGCTGCCAAGCACGATCCTGTCTGCCGCCTGTTGATGACTGCGCCAGGCATCGGTCATTTAACCGCGATCCTGTTCAAGGCGGTGATCGATGATCCTGCCCGTTTCAAACGGTCACGGGATGTGCCCGCCCAACTCGGGCTTGTACCAAGAAAATACGCCTCGGGCGAGACCGACTATAATGGTCGCATCACCAAGGCTGGAGATGTAATGTTGCGCCACCATCTATACAGAGCCGCCGCCACGCTTATGCAGACCAATGCACGACCATGCGCGCTCAAGAAATGGGGACGGAACTTGCGGAACAGGAGTTCATACAAGAATTCGACTGTTGCCGTTGCGCGAAAGCTATCGATCATTTTGCACGCGATGTGGGTCAGCGGCCAGGAGTTTGACTGGTCAGATTCTCCCATGAGTCATAGCGATGAGCTTTCGAATACCGCATAGTCTTGCGCAGAATTTTCTGGCGAGACCGTGTGGCTGACGAGGCTGAGGGCGCGATGGAAGCAGTGAATGCCAAAGAATTTGAAGCCGAGCTACTCTAAAGCGTCGGCATTCAAGGATGAGGCTGAGGGCGAGATCGTCACCGTGATTGCTCAAACAGGTTTGGTAAAACACGCCATGCGGATGGCCCCGCCTCGATCTTTTTTATGCCATTTCCGAGTCGCCACCCAAGGTGAACGGATGTGATGTTTCCGTTTGTTCGTACTGTATCAAGTGCCGCGTTGGGTTGAGCACGTAGATAGGAGAGATCGCCGGATAAAAGCCAGCTCTGCTGGTTTAATCAGATTTGACTTTTCCTATCCGATTCATGGTGATGTATCGGAAGAATTTTTTTGCGCAAATTCTGGAATAGATTTCCCCCTGATATTGGTGAAAACGATTGATAACTATTGCTTACGCCGAATTTGCTAAAAAGATGCTTGACCAAAACTCATACAGATAGGCTTCCATCCCTTGCGCTGATCTGATGCCAGCCCACGTGGGCTGACTTTCTCTTTTCTTGTTTTGGGGTCTGCGACCCCCTTCGCCGTCAAGACCAAGCCCTTCGCATGAGCTACGGGCGCAGTCAGCGGTCTCCCCATCCTTCCGCGCTTCGCTTGTGCAGGACGGGTGATCCCCCACCGCTGCCTGCGGTCTGTGACGGTCTCCCCCCTCTCTTCGCCAGAGGGGCAGTTCGGTTGCATGCGCAACCAAACAAAGGAGAAAAGGAAGTGAAACAAGACGTTTATCAGAAAGTCACAGACAAGATCATCGCCGATCTGGAGCAGGGCGAACTCACATGGCTCAAGCCGTGGAGCGCTGGCAACATGGATGGGCGCGTAATGAAACCCCTGCGCCATAACGGCCTCGCCTATAGCGGCATCAATGTCCTGATGCTGTGGGGCGCGGCGATGGAAGCAGGCTTTTGTTCCCCGTATTGGATGACCTACCGCCAAGCCCAAGAGCTGGGCGCACACGTCAGGAAGGGCGAGCGCGGCAACTCTGTCGTCTATGCCAACACCATCACCAAGACGGAAGAGCAGGACAACGGAGAGGAAGAAGAACGCACCATCCCGTTTATGAAGGCTTACACCGCCTTCAACGTGGAGCAGATCGAAGGCTTGCCCGAGCACTACTACGTCAAGCCCGAGCCTGTCATCGACCCTGCGAAGCGCATCGACCATGCCGAGGATTTCTTTGCGGCAACGGGCGCAGACGTTCGGCACGGCGGCAATCAGGCTTTCTATAGTGGCGGCAGCGATCATGTGCAGATGCCTGTCTTTGAGTGTTTCCGTAGTCCCGAGGCTTACTATGCGACCTTGGCGCACGAGCTGACGCACTGGACGAAGCACCCCAAGCGCCTTGACCGCGGATTCGGGCGCAAGAAGTGGGGCGATGAAGGCTATGCCCGCGAAGAGCTGGTCGCCGAACTCGGCGCAGCGTTCCTGTGTGCCGATCTTGGCCTGACCCCCGAGCCTGGCACAGACCATGCCGCCTATATCCAGAGCTGGTTGAAGGTTCTGCATTCGGACAAGCGGGCGATCTTCTCGGCAGCCGCCCATGCCCAGAAGGCCGCGGATTTCCTGCATGGCTTCCAAGCCCAGACCGAAACCAAAGAGGGAGTCGCCGCGTAAGCGGCGGCTCCGCACCTCATTTCAAGAAAGGAGATTTTCCCATGACATCACAGACACACAATATCACTTGGCGCGGCATCGCCATCGAGATCACCCACACCCCCGCAAAATGGAGCGTGACCGATCATATCGAGCTGCGCACCACGCCCAAGACGCCGCTCCCCGTCACCGAGACAGGCTACCGCTCAGAATATTTCCCGCTTGGCAGCGTTGTCGAGTATGGCGGCGCGGTCACCTTCGTCACCGCATGGCTCGACCACGAGGCAGAGCGCACCAAGTGGCGCGGGGCGCAGCTTTCCTTGTTCTAGGGGGGCAGAAAATTAGCGGCTGGCCTTCAGGCCAGCCGCACTGCAATGCAGTTTTCTAAAGATGCTCGTCGAATATTTGGTTAATCTGTTCTCTGAATTCGGGTGTTCCTCCATTGGCTGGATGACGAACGTGAGCGACCTGAAGGCCTTGTTGTGCAAGCAAGTCTCTTGCTGTGTTGCCCACCGCTACAACCGTGTGGACTTCAGGAAACAATTCTCGAAACCGATCAAGAATATGACTATGATCTGCGATTTCTTGTCCCGAAGGTTTTCTATTGCTTAGCAGTTGCCCTGGGCGGTGCGGATGAAAGGGAAACGCATTCCAAAGTACAATTTGACGCGAAAGACCTCGCTGCATGATTTCTCGCCAAACAATCGCCGCAGTTGGCTCGCAGAATCCAAAACCGCGTTGCATTGCATTGCTGCAAGCCGCCACATGGCTGGTACGAAGTGGCTGAATGTCATTTCCAAGAACGTCAGGAGCTGCAACGTTGTCGCGATGTCCGAGCAGCGTTCGTTCACAGGTCATGGCGATCCCTGAAAATCTCGCGCCTTGATACCCTGGTGCTTCAGCTATGAGGAGCACACGCGCCGTATCAAGCCGAAAATTCAAGTAATGGCGCAATTGAGACAAGCGAATTTCGCTCGCGCCCTCTATTGAATCTATTCCCTCTTGATGTCCAGAATACGGATTCACTACTGTATCGGGTGGCTCAATTCCTGAGATCAGTTCTAAAAATTCTTCCAGTTCCATTTCTGCATCTCAGGGAGTCATGTTCGATTTAGTGTTGCCCAAAGGGGACTTCCAATCATAGGCCACTTCATGATTTGGCACGAGCGCAAAATTCGCGGCTGACCTCTCGGCCAGCCGCATCAGGTTAGAGACCTGGCGCACGTGTCGCCAGCTCATCTTCGACGTTTCGCATCGTCACAAGCGCTTCGCGCTGTTCCTGCGAGCCGCGCGGGGCGGCGGTGAAAGCGATGAACGCTTCTTTTCGCAGACCGTACAATTCGGCTGTGCTCAGCGTTGCTGCTTCAAATCGAAAGACAAGTTTCATGTCATCCTCCTTTGGCTTCAAGGAGGCTCCGAACCGCTCAGAGCCTTTCGGCTCGCACCCATCATCATCGGCCAGTGAAGGCCTCTGATGGTTCGGACTGACGCTAGAATGTCATAGGCGGATGCGCAGGGAGCGCAGACTCGGTTTGCGGCGGCTATCGCTCAAGGCACCACAGGATTGATCGCGGGTTGATCGGAAAGATGCGGGCATCGGGTTTGCCCGCCGACACGTTGCGAGCGCCAAGGGCAGCGCCAGCGCTTCCAGATGCGGATTATCGCCAAGAAGATGCGCATGACGCGGAGCAGGGCATGACGGATGCTGCTGGCTGAATGACAGTCGCCGTTTTTCTGACCGCGTAACTCTCACCTCATTGATCGGGGCGGGCTTGCTTCAGGACACCCATGAACCCCTGACCGAACGCGCCTGCGGTATTCAATGGCCTGCCCGCCCCACCTGGCTGCGCCAGCCGTGTTGACCATGAATCCCGAGCCTTTGCCTTCGGCCTGACGGGAGGGCGTTAGCAAGCCACCCCAAACAAAGGAGATGAGATCATGGCACGCGAAAAAACGAAAACTGCCCCAGCCCTTAACGCACCCGACTTTCTGGCCTGGCATGTCACGCAGAAGGGCGAGAAATCCTTCTGGAACAAAGTCGGCGCAGCCTGGGCGCACAAGGACGGACAGGGCTACACTCTTCAACTTGAGACTTGCCCGATCAACGGACGGATCGTCCTGCGGGCTCCGCTCGAAGATACCCCACCACAAAACGAAGGGCGCTCCTAGAGCGCCCTTCGGCCATTCAGACCAGTGTGCCCTACGGCTCGAACCCGCGCCTCCGGTGCGGGCGCGGGGCGCGTTCGCGCTTGCGGCCTTCTTCTTCGCGGGTATTCTCGCGCTTACGCTTGGGCGTGTGATCGAGGTCGTGCCGATCATCACGCATATAGTGCGCAATATCCTCGCGCAGCCGCAGCAGCTCTTCCTGCGCTGCTTCTCTCTGCGCACGGACGTCGCGCTGAATCGCTTGCCGTTCTTCGATCTGCTTGAAGATAAGCGCATCTGTCTCGGCGCGGTCGCGGTGCAGGGCTTCCAGCGCTTCATGTTCATTCTGCGCTCTGACCTTGGCATACTTGCCCGTCAGGCGATGCCAGATACCCGAGAACCCTTTCGGCAGGCGTTCCGCCCGCTTGCGGGTTTCGGCCTGCCAGCGCTTTTCTTGGGCTTCGGTCAGTTGGCGCCGCTCTTCCTGATGCCGCTCGACAATCTCCGCCTTGCGGAAGTCGATCTGCAAAGACCGCCGCGCCGCGTCCCGTTCGGCCTGCTTGATGAATTCTTGCAGTCTGGCCGTCATGCTGCCCGCGATATCGGCCTTCACCTGTTCGACCGAACGAAGCTCGTTCGGGTCGCCGAGCTTGGCGGCTACGTCCTTTGCCTTCACGCCGCTGTAGCGGGCAACGGCATAGACCTCACCGCGATAATCGACGGCGACGAAACCCCGCCGATCACCCTTCGCGAGCCAGAACCCGCGCTCCTTGAGTGCCTGTTCGAAGGCCGCACGATTGTCTGACGCCTCCCAGACATTCTTGAAGACAGCCTTCAGTTCTTTCGCATCGAGACCAGCCCGCTGCGCTTGCTGCCATTCCTCGCGCGTGAAGGTGAACGGATCGCGCAAACTGCGATCCTCCAGGCCGCGCGGCATCGCCCAGCCGTGGTCTATGTAGAGCTGGCGCGACACGTCACGCAGCTTGATTTTGTAGTGGTTCAGGTTCAGCGCTCGCATCCGCTCGCTGTCGATCCGCGACCAGACGGCATGAGCGTGTCGCCGTCCGTCCTTCTCATGGAAGACTATGGCGCGGGGCTGGCCTTCCAGCCCAAGCTTGGCTTCGACTTGCTCTATCGCCTTTTCGAAGTCCTCGATGCTGACATTCGCGCCTTCAGGCGGGTTGAAGCTCATCGAGAACAGATGCTTTTCGCAGCGCGTTCCTAGCGCGATGGCATCGGCTTCGCCGAACGCTTCGACCAGATCATCACTGATAAAGCCGCGCACGTCATACAGCTCGACATGATCGTTGTCCCGCATAGCCAGCAGGTAGCGGGCGAGCTGCGGGGCATTGCCGCGCTCTTTGGCTTTCAAGATCATGGCGCGCTCCCTGGCGCTTTGCCCAGAGCAGCCATGAGCTCATCCCGCATCTCAGCGATATCACGGCAGGCTTCTTTGATTTCGGCTTCCGTCTCGGGTGTAACGGGCAGGGAGCCTGTGTTCACCGCCTTGGCGAGTTGGTTCATGTTCTGAGATAGTCGCGACTGACCGAGTGCCCCCGCCATGCGGCCAAGGGCTTCTTTATCCTGCACAGGACTATTGCCGCGCTTCTTGCGCGGTGCAGCATCATCGCCGAACAGCCGCTCGCGGATATAGGCCGCAAGCGACTTGTCGCCTCTTTCGGCGTCCATCCATGCCCGTTCTTCGAACGTGAAGCGGATGGAGAAAGGAGGCGGATAGTCCGCCTTCTTCGCCTCTGGATTGGCTATCTTATTGAATTTATGGCGCGAATTTATCATCTTCGCACCCCAGACGCCTAGCGTCTACTGATGCGAGATGGCGTTCCCATTCGGCCAGCGCCTCAAACAGAGTGTTCGAACTTTCTCTGTCGAGGTGCACCATTTTGTGACGGTGATCACATTCGGTCAATGGCCTCGCTGCGGCACCAGGCCCGCGCACAGCACGGACGATCTATCGACGAAAATGCGCAGGACAGGTTGCGCCCCGAGCGGCGG
>Ga0100393_10002079_pt1 | contig 19563 bp, 18 predicted proteins | sample CryGeymeta201517_FD_81546 | JGI IMG/M metagenome (GOLD analysis project Ga0100393, IMG submission 81546) | Groundwater microbial communities from Crystal Geyser aquifers in Utah, USA - Crystal Geyser metaG 2015-17 | ecosystem: Environmental > Aquatic > Deep subsurface > Groundwater | place... | reverse complement strand
GAAAGCATCTGACACGGCCATGAGAGTAACTACTGACTCTGTCCAGATCCTAGGCGGGGTTGGTTATACAAAAGAATATCCAGTAGAAAGATTTATGAGAGACGCTAAGGTTTTACAAATTGTCGAAGGTACAAACCAAATTCAAAAAGTTGTAATTGCTAGAAATCTTAAAAAACAATACGAGAAATAAAATGAAAATTAACTTCCATACATTTGAAAAAACTAACGAAATTCCAGCTGACCTCATTATTGAAAAAATCACGAACTTTCAAAAATCTAAAAGATATGATTTCGCCGAAACATTAAATAACAAAGATTACATAACTCAATGTACAGATGTGTTTTCAAATTTTTCTAATATCAATACATTTGTGCAAATTGGTATTGGTGGAAGTTCCCTAGGGCCAGAGATGCTAATCTCATCTCTTCAAAAAAGTGATGTTAAATTTTATTTCTTTAATAATGTTGATACCGATAAGACAGTACAAGACCTCGAGAAAATAGATGTTAAAAATGCACTATTCTATGTTGTCTCGAAGTCTGGTGGAACAGCAGAAACGCTTGCTCAGTTTGCAATTATTACAAATAAATTATTTGAACTTGGATACACTGAAAAAGATTTAAAAAATCATTTTATTTTTGCTACAGATCCGGCCAAGAATGATCTTAGAAAATTAGCAAATGAATTTGAGATCACATGTCTTGATGTTCCTCCAAATGTTGGAGGTAGATTTAGTATTCTTACTCCAGTGGGTCTACTGCCAGCGATATTCGCAGGAATTAATATCAAAACATTATGTAGCCATGCACATTCATACTCACATGAATTACTCGCAAGTGATGAGTTCATTCAAACTGTTTCAAAAGTTATCTCTCTTTATAACGAAGGCGTTAATGAAACTGTTTTGATGCCATATAGCTCACTTCTTAGGGATTTTTCTTTTTGGTTTGTCCAACTGTGGGCAGAAAGTCTTGGAAAGAAGAAAAAAGGGGAAAGAATTGGGCTAACACCAATTCCGGCATACGGTGCAACGGACCAACACTCTCAGATGCAACTGTTTATGGAAGGGCCACTCAATAAACTAATGTTTCTAGTTCACGTGGAAAAAGTTAATAACACACTGAAACTGTCCAATAAATTTACTCATCCTAAATTAAAAGCGCTAAACAAATACACATTAAAGAACCTGATGGATGCTGAATTTTTTGGCACTTTAAAGGCACTTAATGAACAGGGTGTCAGTCATATCCACCTAGAATTAGAGAAACTTGATGAAAATAGCCTTTCTGAACTTATTATATTTTTTGAGCTCTTAACTGCAATTACGGGTCATATGCTAGAGATTGACCCTTTTGATCAACCAGGGGTTGAAGCAGGAAAAATTTATTCTTTCGAGTGGCTAGACTCAGTTAAAGGAATCTAATTACCCGGTTGAAAAAAAACCGTGAATTAGATAAAATTCAAAGAAGTTTATAAATCATTCCAAAAGGTTACGGGGATTATTATGGGTGATGATTCGACCATCGTTCTTACAGATATTAAAGCAGCTCTTTCTGCAGCAGAAAATGAAGCTTCACAAAAACCAGCAGCACTACTTGTTGTTGGTGGTGAATTAAATGGAACTCTATTTGATTTAACGACTCCAGCTATAAGCTGTGGAAGAAGTGCTAAAAATGATATTACTCTTGATTTCAATGGGATCTCACGTGAACATTTTGTTCTTAAAATAGAAGATGATGGATACACTGTTGAAGATGCTGGATCAAGAAATGGTACTTTTTTAAATAATCAAAAAATTGACGGTAAGAAATCTCTTGATAAAGGTGACACAATAAAAGTAGGTTCTATCGCTTTGAAGTACTTACCAAAAGGTGATCCCGAAAGACTTACTTATGATAAGTTAAACCTTGAAGCTAATACAGACAGACATACAGGATGTTACAACAAGACATATTTTAACAACAAGCTTGATCTAGAAGTTAAGAAGTCTAAAGTTACTGGTACTCCACTTTCTTTAATTATTTTTGATCTCGATCATTTTAAAAAGCTAAATGATAACTATGGCCATGATGCTGGTGACTATGTTTTAAAGAATATGGCAGATGTTATTAGAAAAAATGGCGTCAGAGAAGATGATACTTTCGCACGCTACGGTGGAGAAGAGTTTGTTATTCTCCTTCCAAAAACTAATTTAAAGCAATCTTATGAAATAGCAGAGAGACTTAGAAAACTAGTTGAATCTCACGACTTCATCTATGAATCAAATAAACTTCCTGTAACTGCGTCAATCGGAGTTGCTGACTATCGACAAGGTGTCGTCACGGGAACAGATCTTTTCAAAAGAGCTGATGATGCTGTTTATAAGTCTAAAGAAGGCGGAAGAAACCAAGTAAGTTTCTATAAGGAATAATAAAACCTTCAATGGAAACAGTAGAACACAAAAACCGCATCAATTTATTACCAGAACATCTCATAGATCAAATTAAGGCCGGTGAAGTTGTAGAACGACCGGCCAACGTTTTAAAAGAACTTCTCGAGAACTCAATTGATTCTAAACCAACTGAAATAAAAATTACCATAAAAGAAAATGGTCTCGATCTCATCGCTATCGAAGATGATGGTAAAGGGATGTTCTTTGATGAACTTCCCTACGCTTTTTGCAGACATGCCACATCTAAAATTTTAAGTTTTGAGGATATTTATCGTTTAAATACATTTGGATTCAGAGGTGAAGCACTCGCATCTATTTCCAGTGTCTCAAGAATTTCATGTCACTCGGCACCTAAAGAAGATATTCTATCCGGTGGAAAAATAGTTATTAATGGTGCGCAAACAATCGAACATAGTGTCTATAGACCTAATAAGCATGGAACATCAATCTATGTCAAAGACCTATTCTATAACACACCTGTTCGCCTGAAATTCATTAAAAGTAAAACAAGTGAGAAGAATGCATTAAAAAGAATTATCAATGCATTTTTGATTACAAACCCACATATTAAATTCTCAGTTGTTTTTGACGATGATGACAGAGAGATTTATCCAGCAGTTGAAAAAGAAGACAGAATCAAGCGAATAGCACAAATTATTTCAACAAGAACAAGAAAAGTTACATTAGTCGAAGAAACAAACTCGTACCTTAAAAATTCAGTTAAAATATATACCTCACTCGAATCAACAAAGGGTTACACTGGCAAGCACCACTACCTTTTTGTTAATGGCCGGCTATTTACGGATAAGAAACTTCAGCAAATCGTCGTTAGAAATTTGGAAAAGCTTTGGAGCTTTGGCGAGACTGGACATTTTGTTGTCGAACTCAATGTCGCGGAAAATGAAATTGATGTAAATGTTCATCCAAACAAAACTCTCATCAAGTTTCTAAATGAGAATGAAGTATTCTCTCTTGTTTCTGCCTCGCTCAAAAATATTGTAAAAAAGAATCAAGAAAGTAAATCTATTGAACATACTCAGGAAACGATGCTACCTGACAATGCATCTCCATTTGAAACACTAATGAGTTCTCCACTTTGGGAGAGAGCATCTAGTGATGAATCTCGTTTTCAAGGAACATCTGTTGAAATTGGACAAAGAAGTCTCTTTTCAGAGCAAGTTGATAATAAAATTATTCCAGCTGGTAATAATATCTTTATCCTAGAAAGTGTCGAGAGTGGACTTTACTTACTCAATGCAGAGATTGCTTTAAAGAATGAATTAGTAAAGATTGAAGCAAAAGATGAGAAAGACCTTACTCCCCTGTTAATCAGTGAACCTTTTAATATCGTTGCAACTGAAACAGAACAGAAGCATTTAGAAAGGTTAGAAAACATTGGGATTGAAATCGATCGTATTGATCACACAACTCTTGTCCTTAGAACCATTCCATCTCTTATTGAATCATATAACTATATACAAATCGTTGATGAAGTACTTAGAACATTATTAAAAGATAAAAATATTGAAGATGTTAATTTTTCTCAAATTATTTTAGATAAGGAACTCATGGCCGACTTATTTAAAAAGAATGGGTTGATAGAATTAATAAAATGCAGCGTGGCCAAGAAACTAACAGGAAAAGATCTTCGATCTAAATTTTATGGAAGTAAATAAAGTACTTATTCTCTCCGGTGCTACAGCGACAGGAAAAACTGATATTAGTATCGAGCTTGCCTGTAAATTCCCACAAGCTTCTTTTGAAGTTATTAACTACGATAGTCTACTATTTTATAAAGAGCTTAATATTGGGACAGCGAAGCCTAGTCTTGAGGAACGTGCCTCTATTGCTCATCACCTAATCGATATTTCTTCGATTACGACAGAAATTAATGCAAGTGACTATGTCAATTTATGCACGACTAAGATTAATGAACTCCATGCAAATGGAAAAATTCCAATTCTGACTGGTGGATCGACTTTCTATCTGCGCAGCTATATTAAAGGGATGTATGAATCCAAACCAGTTAGCGAAAGTCTTCGTGTCGAAATCGAAGATATTGTAAAAACAAAAGGCATTCAATTCTTCTGGGATTTTCTCAAAGAACATGATCCTGAAAGCTTAAAAAACTTACATATCAATGATCACTATCGAGTCACTCGGGCCTATGAGCACTACCAAGTGATGGGAACAAAACTTTCAAAGCAAAAAGAAATTCTCGACAAGAATGAGCCTTATAATTTTTCAATTAATATTCACCCCAATTTTGATTTTGAGCATATTTCCCTTCTTGTAGAAAAAGAAAAGCATTGGGAAATAATGAAGAACCGTGCCTACAAAATGGTAACTGGTGGACTGATAGAAGAAGTAGATAACATCCTTAAACAATTTTCAGGGGATGAGAAGCCTCTCGCATCAATTGGATACAAAGAGACAATCGACTTCATTCAAGGAAAAATAAGTACAAAAGAAGAGCTCTCAGAGCTTATATACATAAACACCAGAAAACTTGCCAAGGCACAAAAGACTTTCTTAAAAAAAGTCTCTCCAAAATTGGTAATCGATCCCCTATCTCAAAAAGATATGCTATATAAGAAAGTTGAAGAATTCATCAATAGGACAAAGTAATGAGTACACTAAAGAAATTAAAAATTGTTATTATTTCGGATGGAACAGGAGAAACGGCAAAGGCAATATCACGTGCCGTCATGACTCAATTCCCAGATAAAGATGTGTATTTCACTCGCTTTAAAAATGTTAGAGACAAAGAGCAGATTAAATCAATTTTTGACGAAGCCGCAATTCATCACGACCTTGTTATTTATACAATTGTGAGTTCAGAAATAAGAGATTATATTTCAGAGATATCAAGACAAAAGCACGTTCGCTCACTGGATCTCATGGGGCCAGTGCTTACGACTTTCTCTAATTACTTTGAGCAAGAACCTAAAGCAATTCCAGGACTCCTCCACCAAGTTAACAACGAGTATTTCGACCGTGTTGCGGCAATGGAATTCACTCTGAATCATGACGATGGAAGAAATTTGAATACCCTACACTTAGCAGATGTAATCCTTGTTGGTATCTCAAGAACATCAAAGACCCCACTTTCCGTCTATCTCTCACAACATGGTATAAAAGTTGTGAATGTACCAATTATTCCAGGGACCGAGTTACCAAAAGAATTATTTGAGATCGATCAAAGAAAAATATTTGCCCTGACAATCGATCCCGACGCCCTCTCCAATATAAGAAGAAATCGTCTAACAAAGCTTGGCGCTGAACAACATACCGGAAATTATGCAGACGATGGTAAAGTAACAGAAGAAATCGAGTGGGCTTCAGAAATCTATAAGAACAATAAAAGATGGCCAATTTTCAACGTTACAAATAAAGCTCTTGAGGAGACTGCATCAGATATTATGAAGCTTCTCAGCATGAGAAAGAATAATATATTTAAGCAAACTCAAAGTAATATTGATGACGAATAAAAAAAACTCCCTGTTGGGAGTTTTTTTATAAGATTTTGCAAAGGTCGACGACCTTTGACTCTGTAATTGTAAACTTCACACTCTTTTTGATATCTCTTCCTACTTTTTGTAAGAAAATTTCATGCTCACGAGCTTCAGAAATACCTTCTGAGGTAATTGTCGTTGGAAAAGGAATCCCAGGTCTTTCTTTTATTGGTAAATTTTCTTCTCTATCTTCACCAAATAATTCGAAGAATATTTTTCCATCAACACAAGCACGACTCATCGTCAGGTAGCCATACAAAGCAACTGGTCTCTCAAGAACATCAAATTCTCTTAACTCACCTCTTGTCATGACAATATTAGGCTCGACATAGAACTCTCGTCCTGGCTTTACAATTCTTATCACGATATTTTTTTCTGCAGGAACTTCGATAGTGTTTAAAACGTCAGTATTTACCAGATTTCCATTGATATATATTTTATCTTTTCGACGATTAAAGTTTTTAAGCTTTATTCGAGCATTTTCACTCGATGGGCTACGCTCTGTTTTTACTTCAGAGTTTTTTTGAACTTCATTTTCAACCTGCTTTACAACACTTGGGACTTCACCAGATGTAGGAGCGATGTTTGTCGGCATAAATTTATATGCGAGAACTCCAGCTAAGAGTGCTACTCCAGCAACATATATCATCTTATTAGATGAAGATTTCTTACCAGATTTCTTCACCTTTTTAATTTTTGTACTACGTGTTTTTTCTGAGAAGTCTAATTTCTTAACACTTGTCTTTGATCTTGTACCACCAGACTTTCCACCAACTCTTGTAGCACCTTTTTTAATGGTCAGAGTAGGTTCTGCTTGAGTTACAACTTCTTCGCTCTTTGAATCTCCATCAAATCCAAAGTCAAGCTCAGCTTCTAATTCTTTTCTCTTTTGAGTATCTTCTCCAACACTCGCTGATGAAGTCGTAGCTGAATTTCCATTTGGATTCGCTGTTCCATTTTCGCTTTCATGTTTTAGATCATCAAGAAATGGTCTTAGCTCAATTTGACCAAACTCATAAAGCTTTTCTCTATCTTCTTTGATTTCTTCTTTAAATAATTCTTTTGCAAAGTATGAAAGATCAGAAGCATTGAACTCTGGATACGTCGAGTAGAGAAACTTATTAAGCTCTCTCGCAAAGTCTTCCATGTTTGAATATCTCTTGCTTCTATCTTTTTGAAGGGCCTTCATCAAAATACGGTCAAGCTCTTCTGGGACATTTGGATTAATCGAAGAAGGTCGAGGTATTTTACACTCTTGAATTTTCTTTAATACTGCAAGATCGTTTGATGCCTTAAATAACTTTCTAGAACAAAGCATTTCCCATAGTGTGATACCAACTGCAAACAAGTCATAGCGTGGATCAAGCTCAAGGCCATCAAGGTATTCCGGAGCAAGATAAGATAGCTTCCCTTTAATAGTTCCTGCTTGAGTTGCTTCAGAATTAGTTTCAGATTTCGCAATTCCAAAATCGATGACTTTAATGGCACCATCAAAGGTGAGCATAACATTATGTGGAGAAATATCACGGTGAACAATATTAGCTGATTTACCAGTTAATTTGTCAGTAAATGTATGAGCATAGTGAAGACCAAGACAGGTCTGAATAGCAATATAAGAAGAAATCTCAACCGGAAAAACGAAATTTCTTTCTTTGAGTTTATCTAGAAATTGTTTTAAGTTTCTACCATCACAATATTCCATTGCAACAAATAGTTGATTATTTTGAAGACCGTAGTCGTAAGTTTGAACAATATTAGGGTGCAACAGACCAAATGTAGTCTTAATTTCGTCCATGAACATTGTTTTAAATGATTCATCTTTCGAAAACTGTGGTTGAACCATTTTTATCGCAACAATCTTATCGGCCTGTTCACCAAGAAAACGCGCGCGACAAATTTTTGCCATCCCACCATCAACGAGGTGATCAAGAATGAGGTAACGCCCGAAGCGATCAAAACTTTTATCAGAACTCATAGCTCTTAACTCCTTACTGTCTCTTAACGGAGTAAATATGTCAGAACTTAAACATTATTTCACGACTAGAGTCTTATTTTTTCGAAATTTGGGAAATCGATGTAAATCTCGGCAGTTGCTTTTGACTTGTGACAATATAAATTAACTTTATAGAGTGATAACGATAATTTCTCAAAATCGGGATGAGTTTTTAAGGCCCTCGTAAAATTTGGAACTGAATATTCTTCATACCCTTGATCAAGTAGTTTATTTTTGACCATTGTATGAGAAATTCTTGAGCTATCGAGGTAGTAACTTAATGTAATTAACTTTTCATTACATTCAGAAATCCTTCTCTTCTCATCATTATCAAACCAACTATAAAAGGCACTTTTCTCGTCAATATCCGTGTAAACGATGTCGTAAAGAAGTGTTAACTCATGAAACCAAGACACTCTCTTAAATTGTAGTGACTCATCCCACTCATGGCTTCCCATTACTCCACTTCGAATTGAAAAATCACCAGTCTTTACCATATTCTTTGTAAGGTTAGAGCACGAGGCGATAAGAAATATTGCAAAACAAATGATTGTGATTTTTTTCATAATTACCTTCTAAAGTTTTCTATAATCCAATTATACATTGAATTGAAACATTCCTGTCTATCTAATTCATTAAATACTTCGTGACCTACTGTTTTAAATTTTTCACATGTCAGTATTTTCTTTTCTACTGACATCGTAAACAATAGTAGAGCATCAACATCAAGCAAGTGATTATCTTCCCCTATTGCAATGAATGTAGGCTTATTAACATAGTATATATTATTTTTTGATTTTTCTATTAGCTCTTCAACCGCCTTAAATGTACTTAAGCTAATTTTACGATTAATTAACGGGTCATGCTTATGATTTTTGACAAGATCAATATTGTCACTAATATCATCAAGATTCATTAAATGATTAATTTTTATCTTATCAATAAATCCCATCTTACTAAAAATACTATCAAGCTTGTGCCTAACCGTGTCTTTAAACTTTAATGCAGGGTTAAATAATGAAAGACCAGAAAATTCGTTATAAGTTACAAAAAAATCCAGAGCGATCAGAGCTCCCACTCCATGACCAGATATTATTTTTTTTTGATTTGGAAATATTTTCTTTATATGTTCATAGATAATCTTATTATCATTAAAAATACTATCCACACTTGGAATGACACCTCGTGCGCCATTACTTAATCCATGACCTCTTAGATCAATAATGGTCGTGGAAATTTTTGAATCATAGAGAAAATTTAGAAATTCAGAATATCTCTCATGATACTCTCCGATATCGTGAAAGAAAATGATATGTTCAGTGAAACTTTCTTCTCCACGAGTCTTTAAATAGAGACTATCTCCATTCAAAGATACTTTAAGTTTTGATATAGTTTCATTGCTATTTAACATCTTAGTAATCTGATTTCATATAACTATTAATTGCTCTCTCTGCTTCATCTGATAAATCAACAAAACGTAATGCAAATCCTTGATCAGCATCAAGACTTCTCACAACTAAACCTGTTGCAACAAAATTATATGCGTCGTTGTCTGGATGAACATTTAATTTAATTTCATCACCTACTTCAAATGGAGAATGAGAAACTAATATTTGCATCCCACCAACAGAAATATCTCGACATACTCCTTCAAAAACTTCTTTAGAATCGTGAAAGAACATGCGAGCGACAAATGGCTTTCTTAAATTTCGACGTCGATCAATATCAGAAATAACAGGTGGAGCTTCGCCAAAAACTTTTTCAAATATTGGCATATCTCCAATGAAAATCCATTCCTTCATTCCAGGAATATACATCAAAGTTTTTTCATTAACGCGATTTTCATTATAAGCCGCTTTAAGCTCTGTTAACGTGTATGGACCATATTCCGTCTCATCCACTCCTCGATCAATACCAATTTTTATCGATATTACTTTGTCATTCGCGCCTAAAGAGTCAAAACTAAAAGTTTTAACTTTGACCTCTGAATTATTTATGACAGGAGGGAATCCATCATTACTAATCGGCGGTAAATCGGCCAATACATCACTCTCATTAACTTCGAGCATATGCTGTACTTCATCTACATCCTTAATTTTTTCCCAGTTATCGAAACCTTTTTTCCAAATATAGCTTTCTTCATTCAACATTCCAGATGAAATTAATTCAGCAAGCTTATCTTCGGCCACTGGTCCAACTCTTTCACTGCCTTCAACATAGTACCAATTTGTCATATGTATTTAATCTCCCGCTATTTCTATAACTATATAATAACCTGTTGAATTTCTATAAGAAACAGCATGTTAAAAATTACCCTATCTTAATTACTAAAGTTTTTTTATCAGGCTTCCGAAATGTCTAAAGTATGAAAAAATTAATTCTACTTGTAACACTATTTATTATTCAATCCTGCTCGAAACAAGAGTTTCTACCACCAATTGTTAGTAGTAACTCTAACCCAAGCTCAAGTAGCTCTGTTTCGGCATCACAGTGCTCTAAATTCACGTATGTTAGACCACCTGTTGACCTTCTATTTCTGTGGGATAATTCATCAAGCAGTATTTATTTAAATTCTCAGACAAAATCAGCATTAAATAATCTGATAAACACGATCAGTGATCGTTATGACTATAACGTTTTAATGGCACCACTAATCCCGGTAAATACATCACACGTTAATAACAATTCTTATTTCTTCTCGAGACAGGGAACTGTCCCAGGAAATGGTATTTCAACAATTAACTGGAGTCAGGCAGCTTCAGTACTTGACAGTTTTCCTACGTCGGGTTCATCTTATGAATCAGGAACAAAGAGAGCTATAGACTTAATAAGATATAATCAATCAAATGGAGTGTTTAGAAAGAATGCTTATACATTAATTATCACAATGTCTAATGAAGACGACGATGGTTGTACTTCTGGAAACTATGCATGTAATGATGGCTCAAAAAGAAACTATGCGATAGCAAAAGCCCATGACCTTCTTTGCATGAGGGGTAATTACAATAAAGCTAATTATGGATCACAGTCTACATTTAATTCTAGCTGCTCTGGTGCTCCAGTTTTAAACTCACTCATGATGAGATACTTAACTGTAACAGCACAAAGTTCAAACTGTAGTGTTTCAAGTAACTCTCAACAGTCAGTTGTCTATGATAAAGTTTCTGATGTAATTTATAATCAGTCTTACACGAATGGTTTCGACTTTACTCGAATTGGTAGCCAAGATGATAAATTCAATATTTGTTCAGGTGACTATGCAAATATTTTCAGTGGAGTAAATGATGCCATCTCTGATGCGATCTTAAAGCATCAATACCGTTACTGGCCACTTTCTGATAGTACAAAAGAAGTTGATACTGATTCAATATCAATCACAAAATCTAATGGTGTTGAGTTTTATGAAATTCCATCAGGTACTATTATCACGAGAGATACTGACGGTTCAAATGATATCGATCAATCAGGACAAAGAGTTTCTGGTTTTAGATATGTATCAAATGGTACTTATAACACAAGATTTCTTCCTACTGTTGGAGAACCTTTTTCTGGCCAAGCAATTGAGCTTTTTGGAGATGCAAAAGTAATCTATCCAGAATGTCTACTTGTTAACTATACAACTGCAACTCAACATTTTGGTTACGTAAAACTTGCTGACAAGCCTAATGAAAGTACGATTAGAGTAACTAAGAATGGTGCAAATATTCCGCAGAGTACCACGAACGGTTGGGAACTTATTAAGTCAGGTTCGACACCAACAAGACTTACGAATTTTAATATTAGAATTGAAGGCCCTGGTGATTACACCCCGAAAACTCCAGGAAAGTATGAAACAGGTTACTTCTTAAAACTTAATGGCTCTTCAGTTTATCGAAGTGGTGATTCAGTTAAAGTTAACTACTCTTCAACAGGTAATTAAAAATAAAAAACAGACACCTCCGATATCTTTCGGGGGCATTTCTTTCACCACATTACCATTTGTATCATAATCAAGAGTTTTCCGTTTCAGAATAAACATAGGAGTCCTCTCGTCCTTATTTGATATTACTGAAGGTAATCTATTAAATTCATCGTATTCATGTTTTACGACCTATCACTCTGCATTCACGATTTGCACATCATTTCCAGATGAGTCATATAAAAAGTTGAATAACTTCCATCTGGATAGATCTTTCTGGTAACAAGACCATGATAATTGTATTCATATTGAACTTTTTATCCGAGACGATTTGATTTTGAATTATAAGTACAATAGGAAGCTAGGAATAATTTTTCTTACCTTTAGTGAATTTCGGCTGACAAGAATTCGGATACAAAAAAGCCTCCATAAAATGGAGGCCATATTTACTCTAGTACTGCTTCCCCGCCTTCTTCTTATTATGAGCATCAATTGCATTTTGTAATCGAAGTGCTGGAAATACTTTTAAAAGTTTCTTATAGTAGACAGTAAAAACTAATTTATTAAAATCTCCAACAACGATATCGTCACAAAGACCAACACTGATGGCATCTTTTAAATCTTCGTCTGTGATTCCAACTTGCTTTTCCTTAAACTCATCAAGAATTGTGCTAAGATCAATTTGAGCCTTGTCAGTTTCTGGAGTGGCTCCTTTCGTGCGGGCCTGCTCCATTACTTTTCCAAGAAGCCTCTCCGTCTTGGGAGAAACTTTCATTTTCTTATCTTCCTCTTTTAATTTTTCTTGATTTAGAAAAACGAGGATACTTCTAAGACCTTCAAGGTCAGCAAATTGAGCTATTTTTGGAAGGTTATCTTCATCATTAGCAATTTGAATATAATGTTCTTGCTGAAGAAGGTTAAATAGTTCTTCATACTTAATTTCTTTAACAGAGAAAACATCATAGAGGTAATATTTTAGCTTGTTGGTATGAATTTGATAACGACCATCGGCCAAAACATCACCGTGAGTCTTAGTCACAAGGTAGAGACTTCCTAATATTTTTAAGACATCAACAGTGTGAAAGAACTTATAGTCAGCGACCTTTCCACCCACTCCAAATCCAACAGAGTTTGTTTCAAGCTCTTTAACTTTATCATTAGTTTTTCTAAGTCTATCTGCAAGTGTATTAATAATTGTTTTAAACCAAGGATTAAGTCCCTGCATTGTTTTATCAAAGGCCTTAAATGAAATTCGGATAACTTCAGTCGACACAATGGCCTGAGCAGAACATGAACGTCTCGACGCTTTTTCATCAAAATAAGCCATTTCACCGATAACCTCTCCTGATCTTAAAATAGCAAGATCAACAAAGCCTTTACCTTTTGGAATAAATAATCTGATTTGCCCTTTTTGAATGATATAAAGACAATCCGCGGGATCATTTTGATTAAAAATTGTATCGCCTGGTTTATATTGAATTAAACCAGACTTTCCACCTGATGCATCCTGAGCTGCTGCCATCACTTCCTCTCTTCCATGAAAGAAATTAGTCCCTCATCCGCGAGGGACAAGAACTCTTATTTAATTTTTTCTAGTATCAATGATAACGCTTCACCGCCACCGATGCAAATAGAGGCCATTCCGTACTTACAGTTTCTCTTTTTCATCGCAGACATAAGAGTCACGATAATACGAGCACCAGAAGTTCCAATTGGATGACCAAGAGAAACACCACCACCAAAGATATTAAGATCCTTGTGATCAATACCAAGCTCTTTCATTGCAACCATTGGTACAGCAGCAAAAGCTTCATTAATTTCAAACACACCAATGTCAGACACTTTTAATCCAGTTTTTTCAAAGTTCTTTTTCATCGCTTCGACTGGTGCTGTTGTAAACCAAGTTGGATCTTGTGCATGACCAGCATAACCAACTATTTTAAATTCTGCTTGGTCTTTGTATTCTTCTCCACCTAAAACAACTGCGGCAGCTCCATCATTAATAGTTGAAGCATTTGCAGCAGTAATTGTTCCATCTTTTTCGAATGCTGGTCTTAGTGTTGGAATTTTTTCGAAGTTTGCCTTAAATGGACCTTCATCAGAATCAACAATCACTTCTCCTTTACGATCTTGAATCTTAACTGCAACGATTTCTTCTTTAAAGACTCCATCATTAATTGCGGCTTGAGCACGCTTAAAAGATTCGATTGAAAAGTTATCTTGTGCTTCACGAGTAAGTTCATACTTTTGTGTACATTCTTCTGCACAATTTCCCATTGGACGATTTGAATAAACATCCCATAGTCCATCCCATTGCATAGCATCTTTCATCGCCGCTTCACCAAATTTAGCAACTCCTGTTCTTGAGTTCATAATCAAGTGTGGTGCAAGAGACATATTCTCCATACCTCCAGCAACGACGAGAGAGTTGTCTCCTGCCTTAATCGACTGCGCTGCAGAGATGATTGCCTTAAGTCCAGAACCACATACTTTATTAAGAGTTGTACACTGAACAGATTGATCAAGACCTGCGAAAATAGCGGCCTGTCTTGCAGGAGCTTGTCCAACACCAGCAGTCACAACATTTCCCATGAATACTTCTTCAACTTTGGTCTTATCGATTCCAGCTTTTGTGATTGCTCCCTCAATTGCTGCTGCCCCCAACTTTGGTGCAGAAACAGTTGAAAGAGACCCGAGAAAACTACCACTTGGAGTTCTTGCTCCAGATAAAATATAAACGCTCATAAAATCTCCTATTCTTATTAAATCTCACACATTATAACCATCATTTCTCAATATTTTGAGGGGCAATGTTCCAAATAAAAACACAGCGCGCAATTGACACAGAAGCAGATTCTTAGCTAAAGTGAGCAAAAATTAACGAGGTATACCAATGCTATCTAGAACAGACTCAACTTTCCTTTTAGAACTACCAAAAGAGTGGTCAATAACAGTTAAAGAATTACTTGAAACTTCATATCAAACTCAGCTTAAAGATAAGACTCATGAGTTTGAAGTTTATGGTCGTCTTTACAAGGGTGAGCTAGTTGTTGTTGCAAGTCTAATGAATGTTAAAGATAAATCGACAATACCAACGACATACTTTGTTTCAATCGACCTTGCTGACGGACAAGACTATACAAAGAACTTAGACTCACTTGTTGATTCAATTGGTGGATTTTTTGATACTTACTTCTCAACTCCAGAATGGATGGACTACAAAGATTCATGGGAAGAGGAAGAATTCAAAGGACAGAAAATATACTATAAAATAAATAGAGAAAATGTTGGCCTGACAATTATGGCCGACCAACTACTAAATCAATAAAATTAAGGCCAGTAACACTGGCCTTTTTACTATCTTCTTCTTCTTGGTGGCCCGGCCAGTCTAGTAATATTAGCACTACATCTAGCATCAAAAACCATTGGTGAATTCACAGGTCCAGAAAATCTCTTAAAACTATAATCTTGAATATCACAATTAAAAGTACATAATAAATTTTCACGATGAACTTGACCGTTAACTAGTCTGATCGTGTATTCATAATTTTTTACTCTAACAGGAACATGAAAATCATTATAGATCTCACAATTGATGTAAGGCCCATAATTAACCATTCCCTCTAATCTTAGGGCAAAAACATTTGCGGTAATAAAAAGTAGAAACAGAACTTTTCTCATACTAACTCCATGTAAAAATAATATTACATATAAATGCTAGCGAAAAAGAAATTGAAAGTAAAATTTAGACCAACTCTAACCAATACCGACGAACACGCTCTCCGGATTCAGGATCATCAAGTGTATTTTCAAGCTTACCTGAGACATTCTCAATCATGCGCACCGAAGCATTATTATCCTCACTACAGGTAATGAGAACCTTTTCTAATTTTAAGTGATTTTTACAGTACTCGAGGGCTCCATTTAGAATCTCCTTCCCATAACCCTTCTTGCGATGAATCTCGTTAACGGCATATCCAATATGGCCACCTCGTAGGAGTAGAAAATCATTGAGTTCATGACGAATTGATACACGACCAACAATTACACCCTCATCGAAAGCGTATAACATCGTAGAGGGAACTCTTCCTGGGCCTATTTTATTGATGTCTTTACTATCTGAAAGTATTTGCAGGTGCTCTGAATGAGTCATGCCCTCTTTATAAACAAAGGTAAACCAGCTCCAGTCTTCTCGATTCCAGTTACTTAGCCCTTTTTTAAAGGCCTCTTCATCTAAATTTCCAAGTTCTCGTAAATTCATAAAATTATTATTCCATAGAATTTTTGAACATTGTATTTATTTTACATAACAAAATCCTAACTTTACTTTTATTTAGCGAAATGGGAAATAGAGACAAACAAAACTGGAGATAAATTTATGAAATCAATGATCATTGGTGCTTTAGCACTTCTATCGCTATCAAGCTTCGCGGCAAGCTTTGAAGCACAGTCAGACTTAAATCTAAATACTTACAACTCATCATACAAACTTCTAAAAACGATCAATATCGAAGTTGTTTCACTTGATAAAAACAAGAAAGAAGCAGTAGTTACAGTAAATGGTCAAACAAAGACCGTTAAGCTTTTAGTCGTTGAAGAAGAATTTGATTATCACGATTACTCAGCAGTATATGTTACAACATTTCAAAAAGACGTAGTCGTTAATGATGGAACTTGTGAAGAGTATGAAGCGGTTAAATATTCAGCAACAATTGAACATGAGGAAGCTCTTTATTCAAATAAGTTTAACGTTTCAAAAGTTGTAAAAGTATCTGCTCAACATGAAGCAACTTATGATACTTGCCACAGTCCAATGGAATATCAAACGATCGAGTACAAATAAAAAAAAGGCCTCAAATGAGGCCTTTCTTATATTAATTAATCATCAAATTTAACTGTCGACTTCGTTTCAAATGCGATGTCTTGATCATCTTCTTCATCAAGATCATCTAAATCATCAAAGCTATCATCAGCATCAATATTAAGTTCTTTTAGAACATTAATAAATGTTTTCTCATCCTCAAGATCAGAAAGAATTCCTTCGATAAACTTCGCAGGGTATTTTGCAACAAGCTCTTCAATAAATTGTTGAAGCTTTCCTTCTTCAAGAATTGATTGCTTTCTCTTAATTGCTTTCCAATTAGTTATATAGTGGTAACGACAGTAGCCTAAAGTTGTCGAAGGATTATCACAACCTTTTTCTCTACAGTCATCAGCGTCTGAAACAAAGAATCCAAGAGATTGAATTGCTTCAAAAATTTCTTTTAAGTTATGGTCTTCAGCAAGAAGTTCAACTTCTTCAACAAGAGTATCTTTGAATTCAGCAAGTACTTTCTTCTCAGCTTTTGCACTAAAGTCAAACTCTGGTTGATCTTCCTCATCGTCTGTTTCATATTTTGATTTTTTTGGAGAATCATCAAAGTCTAGATCTCCACTGAATTTATCATCAGAGAAGTCGTCTTCATCTTCTTCTTCAACTTGTACAACTTCATCAATTTCTTCTAGTTCTACTTCAGCTGCTTTCTTTTTTGCTTTAACAGGTTCTTTCTTTGCTTTTTTTGGAGCTGCAGCTTTTTTAGTTTCTACTTTCTTAGCAGTCGCTTTTTTTACTGGAGTAGCTTTCTTTGTAGGAGCTTTCTTCGCAGTCGTTGCTTTTTTAGCTGGAGCTGCTTTCTTTGCAGGAGCCGCTTTTTTTACTGGAGTTGCTTTTTTTGCAGGAGCCGCTTTCTTTGTAACTTTCTTAGCTGAAGCTGCCTTTTTTGCAGGAGCCTTTTTTTCAACTTTCTTTGTTACTTTCTTAGCTACTTTCTTTTCAACTTTTTTAACTGCTTTCTTTGCTACTTTTTTTGCTGGAGCTTTTTTAGAAGCTGTTGCTTTTTTTGTAACTTTTTTCGTAGTTTTAGCAGTTGTTTTAGTTGCTGCTTTCTTAGTAGTTTTCGTCGCCGCTTTTTTTGCAGTCTTCTTTTTGGCCATACCAACTTTCTCCAAAATCTTTTTTAACAATTTGTACCCCAGATAAGCTAAGGGTAAGCCTAACTTACCCAAATCCTAGTCTATTTAAGTATCATTTACACGACAAGCAAGCAAGTATTAAGAGTTATACTCCTTAAGCTCATTTGCAGCAATAACCACTCTTTGAATCTCTGAAGTCCCTTCATAGATCTCACAAATTTTAGCATCGCGAAAATATCTCTCGACTGGATATTCCTTAGTATAACCATTCCCACCTAGAACTTGAATGGCCTTAGTTGTGATCCACATTGCAGACTCAGCAGCAAATAACTTTGCTTGAGCCGATTGAAGTGAATACTCAACTCCTTCATCTTTTCTTCTTGATGCTTCCCAAATAAGAAGACGCGAAGCAGCGATTTTAGTACTCATGTCCGCAAGGATAAACTGAATCGCCTGAAGTGCATGAAGTGGCTTTCCAAATTGAACTCTTTCGTTTGAGTAGTACTTAGCATATCTAAATGCCGCTTCAGCAATCCCTAAGGCCTGAGAAGCAATCCCAATTCTTCCACCATCAAGTGTTCCCATCGCTATTTTAAAGCCTTTTTCGTACTCTCCAAGTAGGTTTTCCTTAGGAACTCTAACCTTATCAAGAGCAATTTGAGCCGTTGAAGAGCCCTTGATCCCAAGCTTGTCTTCACACTTCATGACTGTGAATCCTTCAGTGCTTGTATCAACGATGAAAGCTGAAATACCTTTATAGTTTGGAGTCTTTGTAGTCTTTGCAAAAACGATCGCAATATTTGCTTCTTTACCATTTGTGATGAAGTTCTTAGTTCCACTAATTTCATAGTAGTCACCTTTATCTTCTGCAAAAGTAGTTAATGATCCTGCATCAGTACCAGCATTTGGTTCACTTAAACAGAAACAACCAATATGTTCACCACTTGCAAGCTTTGGAAGAAATTTCTTCTTTTGTGCTTCGTTTCCGTAAGCCAAGATTGGGTAAATCCCTAAAGATGTATGAGCAGAAATTAAAACACCTGTTGAAGCACAGCCACGTGAAATCTCTTCAACGATAATTGAGTAAGATGTGTAATCCATCCCAGCTCCACCATACTCTTCAGGAACATAACTTCCTAAAAAACCATTCTCACCAAGTTTTGCAACAAGGTCAGTTGGTATTTTTTCATTCTTATCGATACTTGCTGCAAGAGGTGCAACTTCTGTATCTGAAAATTTCGCAACCATATCTCTAATTTCTTGATAGTCATTTAATATCATATATTCTCCTTAATTTACTTATTCGCCTTTAAAATCAGCAATTCTCTTTTCAACAAATGCCTTCGTTCCTTCCTTCATATCAAATGAAGAAAAGATATCGCCAAAATGCTTAGCTTCGATTGCCAGTCCAGCAGGAATTTCCAAATCATTACCTTCATTCATAATAAATTTTGAAAGCCCAACAGCAAGAGGAGAATTCTTTGAAATTTCTTCAAGCGTTGTTGTTGCTGCTGCAATTAAATCATCTTTAGTAGCGAATGTTTTAACGACTAAGCCAATCTCTTTTGCTTCAGCGGCCTTAACATTTCTTCCTGTATAGATAATTTCTTTTGCCTTATTTCTTCCAACAAGTTTTGCAAGTCTTTGTGTTCCACCAAAACCAGGTACTAGTCCAAGCTTTACTTCAGGTTGCCCAAATACGGCATTATCTGTTGCGTAGATAAAATCACACGCCATGGCCATTTCACAGCCACCACCAAGAGCAAAACCGTT
>Ga0100393_10002045_pt1 | contig 19737 bp, 17 predicted proteins | sample CryGeymeta201517_FD_81546 | JGI IMG/M metagenome (GOLD analysis project Ga0100393, IMG submission 81546) | Groundwater microbial communities from Crystal Geyser aquifers in Utah, USA - Crystal Geyser metaG 2015-17 | ecosystem: Environmental > Aquatic > Deep subsurface > Groundwater | place... | reverse complement strand
TGGCTTTAATTGTGAACTCGAAAGTAAAAGGAGTAACTTTTTTCAGAGCTGCCTACTTTACTCCAGTTGTAACTTCTGCGGTTGCTGTTGGAATTGTCTGGAATTGGCTTCTTAGCCCTCATTACGGGCTTGTTAATGTTATCCTGGAGAACGTGTTTAAGTTATCACCACCTGCATGGCTTGGTGAGAGGAGTACAGTATTAGTCGTAGTTGCAGTTGTACAATTATGGAAAATGTCGGGATATTATATGATTCTATTTCTTGCCGGACTGCAAGATATACCGCGGATATACTATGAAGCTGCACAAATTGACGGTGCCAGTAAGTGGGATTCTTTTTGGAAGATAACGTTGCCTTTACTTTCACCAACGACCTTTTTTGTATTTACTATTGCTATTATTGACTCGTTCAAAAATTTTGAGATTATATATACTATGACGAAGGGGGGTCCATCGAACGCTACAACTACTCTTGTTTACTCGGTTTATGTAAATGCTTTTGTCTTTTATCGAATGGGATATGCATCTGCAGTAGCATATATTCTTCTTATCGTAATAGGTATAATCACCATAATTAATTTTCTTTTGAAGAAATATTGGGTTAATTATCAATATTAAGGAGACAATACTGTGAAGATATTCAAGAAAATCCTTATATATACTCTACTTGGAATTATCGTAATAATTATGATTTTTCCGTTTGTCTGGATGGTAATTAATAGTTTCAATTCCGAAGAAAGTATCTTTAAGATACCTCCCAAAATAATTCCAGATAAATTATTCAAAAAAGATATGTTCGAGAACTACATTACTGTCTTAAGAGACTACAATTTTTTGAGATACTCATTAAATAGCTTTATCGTGGCTTCGTTGGCATCAATCGGTCAAATATTTACCTGTTCAATGGCAGGGTTTGCGTTTGCAAGAATGCGTTTTAGAGGAAAGACCATTGTTTTTGCTCTTCTCCTTTCAACGATGATGATACCCGTACAGGTCACCATAGTACCAGAATTTCTACTTATGATGAAACTGGGATGGCTTGACACATTTGCTCCACTTATAATTCCATCATTTCTTGTGGGAACATTTGGTACCTTCCTATATAAGGAGTTTTTTGAAAATATTCCAAGAGATTTAGAGGATGCCGCAGCTATTGATGGTGCGGGGCCATTGACCATGTTTTTAAGAGTATTTTTTCCGTTAAGTATTGTTCAAACAACAACTCTGTTTATTATAGCCTTTATGAATAACTGGAATGATTTATTGAGACCGGTTCTCTACATAAATAGCACAAAACTTATGACCATTACTATGGCGCTAACACAATTTCAATCGCAGTATAGTGCGCGTTGGAGCTATCTTCTTACGGGAGCTGTTTTGTCAATCCTACCACTTTTGATTATTTACATTGTGCTTCAAAGATTTGTTATGGAAGGAATCACCCATACGGGGCTGAAAGGGTAATATATGATGGTTAAATGGTCAAATAAGTTTAAACAGTATCCAAGGATCCTTAATTCTTATTCCGCTAAATATAGTATTAGAGATGAGAAACTTAAGCCATGAAGGAGGTTACGAGAAATGTATACTCAAAAGAAAGGAATCAACCGGTGGGCCTTTCCGGCGAATATGAGCTTAAAAGATTGTTTCAAGTTGGCAAAAGAAGCAAAATTTGATGGTGTTGAGGTAACAATTGCTGAAGAAGGAGAAATTACATTAAGCTCTACCAAAAGTGATATTCAAAAGATTGTGAAAATATCTCGTTCTATTGGTGTTGAAATAAGTAGTTTGGCTACTGGACTTTTCTGGAATTATTCTCTGACAAGCGATAATTCTTCAGAACGGGAAAAAGCCAAGAGTATTGTTAAGAAAATGTTAGAAGTAGCAAGCTGGCTTGAAGTAGATACAATATTAGTTGTGCCTGGTGCGGTAGATGTTTTCTTTAAGCGCGGTTTCCCCATAGTTTCTTATGATAAGGTTTATGAACGTTCATTCCAAGCTTTGAAAGAATTAGCTCCTATTGCGGAAACTTATAAGGTAAATATTGCCATTGAAAATGTTTGGAACAAATTTTTACTTAGTCCCATTGAAATGAAGCACTTTATAGATTCAATAGGTAGTTCGTATATAGGAGTTTACTTTGATGTAGGTAATGTGCTTCAAATTGGGTTTCCAGACCAGTGGATAAAAATTTTAGGAAGCCGGATTAAAAAAGTGCACTTCAAGGATTTTAAAAAATCTATTGGCACTACAGAGGGCTTTGTAAATCTCCTTTATGGTGATGTTAATTGGCCTGATGTAGTTTCAGCACTTAAGGAAATTAGATACGATAGTTATGTTATTGCTGAGTTATCTCCTCCAAAATTTCATCCTGAAAGTTTAATATTTGAAACATCTATTAGTATGGATAAAATATTAGGGCGAAAGGAGAAGTAAAACGCTATTTAAAAATAAGTTTTATTGGAACTGGTGCAATAGTATCTATTTACCTGAGAAATCTCTCAAGGATAAGAGATGTAAGAATTGTTGTAGTATATGATGTAATTCAAGATAAAGCAAGGAAAATAGCACTTGCTATAAATAAATCAATAGAATCGGATAAAAGATATATTTTAAAAAAATTGGAGGATAAAACAATATGATTAAAATTGGTATTATTGGTGGTGGATCTATGGGAAAGATGCATGCTAACTGTTATAGGACTTTACAGAATGTTAAAGTTATAGGTGTATCAGATATTCGACAGGATAAGGCAAAAGAGTTAGCTAATTTAACTGGTGCAAGAGTATTTAGTAATGCAGATGAATTAATAAACAATAAAGAAATTGATGCTATTAGTATTTTTCTTCCTACACATTTACATAAAGAATTGGTTATAAGATCTGCCCAGGCCAAGAAGCATATATTTTGTGAGAAACCATTTGCACTTACAGTAAAAGATGCCGAAGAAATGATTAAAGAAACAAAAAAGGCAAAAGTAAAATTAATGATTGGTATGGTGTTACGTTTTTGGCCAGAATATATTGAGTTTAAGAGGATTGTAGATTCAAAAAAATTTGGTAAGTTAAAAGTTCTTAAATGTACTCGTATTAGCGCACCTCCTATATATGGATGGGATAATTGGTATTTTGACCCTAATAGAAGTGGCAGTGCTGCACTTGATCTTCATATCCATGATGTAGATTATATTTATTATTTATTAGGAAAACCGAAATCAGTTTATTCTTTAGGGAAAAATGATAAAAAAGGATGGCAACATATATGTTCAACATATAGGTACAGAGATATGATAGTAAACGCTGAAGGGGGTTGGGATTTAAGTAAGTCTTATGGATTCATGCAAGAAATAAGAGGAGTATTTGAGGATGGTACTGTTTTAGAATACAATTCCAAAAATCAGCCGTTAATAATTTATGGGAAAGAGGAAGCTAAATTGGTGGATGTTCCAAGGCCGAAAGTAGATTCTGTTAATACTGGTGGTAATATTTCTGAACTTGGGGGATATTATAATGAAGATAAATATTGGATTGAGTGCTTGCAAAATGATAAATACCCGGAAAGAGTTACCCCTGAAGAGGCAAAAGCATCTTTAGAGATTGTTCTTAAAGAAATAGAATCAGCAAAAATTGAGAAGGAGATTTTATTATGAAGATGGAGCTTGGTGCAATGATTCATGTTACTGAAAATATAAAAAAGAGTTTTGAAGAGGTAGCTAAATTAGGAATGCGAACCTGTCAGGTTTCTTGCACAGCGGAGCTTATGATAGATAGATTAAAACCGAAAGATATAAGAAGGGCTTCAGAAGAGTTTGGTATTGAGATAAGTTCTTTCTTTTTGGTATTTGAGGGACAGATTTATAATAGAATAGAAGGGGTTTCAACAGTAGGTTTTATCTCTGAGGAGTATCGTACCAGAAGATTTAAATTGGCAGAAAAATTTTCTGATATGATTTATGAAATAGGCGTGAAAAACATTACTTCCCACGTTGGTGCTATACCAAATGATGAAAAAAGTCCTCTATATTTGGGATTTGTTCCAGTGATGAAAAAATTTGTTGAATATTGCCAAAGAAATGGTCAGATATTTTGTTTTGAAACTGGGCAGGAATTACCATCAACGCTTAAAAGATTAATTGCTGATATTGGTAATAATGCTTATGTAAATTTAGACCCAGCTAATTTAATTCTTTATGGCATGGCCCATCCTTTAGATGCGGTGGAAATTCTTGGAGAATATGTAAGGGGTATGCATGCAAAAGATGCCCTCTGGCCTAATCGTGATGAGAGCCTTGGAATTGAAGTTCCAGTTGGAAAGGGTGAAGTCGATTTTCCCCTATTAATCTCTAGATTAAAAGAGAAAGGTTTTCAAGGGCCCATAACTATAGAACGAGAGATATCAGGGGAACAGCAGAAGAAAGATATTTTAGAAGCAAAGAAATTTTTGGAACCATATTTGTAATTTACCAAAGAAAGGTTATGAATAAATTATGTCTGGCAATTTAATTACTTTAATAAAACCCCGAGTGCTTCCCCCGCTCGATGATAGTTTTATGCCGGCTGTCTTATGGAATCATAATTTTCAGTTTAATGTCCGTAATTCAGGAGGAGGGATTCCTCTTACTATTGCTTTAAAGAGAGGAGATATTTTAATAAAAGTTTTTAAAACACAAGTTTTTCCTCCACAAGCTAAATATGCTTCCCTGAATTATTTTTACCTAGAACGCTTAGTAAAGACGCTTTTATGGATTTACGGTGGACCTAAAATAATTATAGTTGGTCCCCAAGAAATTGGCGAATATATTAAAAGATTATATTCTCAAAAAGGGAAACGTTTTTTTGATGCAAATTTTATGTCTAATATATATGAAAAGCCTTTTTCTATAGTGGCTTGTAGTGCCGAACAAGTAGTTCCGGTTAAAGAAAAATCAATTCCTTTAAATCGACAACTTAAAGGATGCCGTATCGGTTTTGACCTCGGGGCAAGTGATAGAAAAGTAAGTGCGGTAATAGATGGTAAAGTAGTCTTTAGTGAGGAAGTAGTATGGAACCCTGGCGTACAAACTAATCCAAACTATCATTATCACGAAATTATGTCTATGTTACATCGTGCTGCGGCACGTATGCCCCGCATTGATGCTATAGGAGGAAGTTCTGCCGGGGTCTATATAAATAATCGGGTAATGGCTGCTTCCATATTTCGTGGAATTTCTTCTGATCTTTTTGAAAAAAGAGTAAAAAATATTTTTTTAGATATACAAAAGGAATGGGATGTTCCTTTTAAAGTGATAAATGATGGAGAAGTTACAGCTTTAGCCGGGTCTATGTCATTAAAAGTTAATGCAGTGCTAGGCATTGCTATGGGATCTAGTGAAGCAGGGGGTTATGTAGATAGAAAGGGGAATATTACTACTCAGCTAAACGAATTAGCTTTTGTACCTATTGATTTCAATGAACAAGCGCCTATTGATGTATGGTCTAAAGACTATGGATGTGGAGTTCAGTATTTATCCCAAATAGCGGTTATACGACTTGCAGAAAGAGCTGGAATTATTTTTAGCGAAAAACAAACTCCTGCTGAAAAATTGAAATTTGTCCAAAAATTACTTGCTAAAGGGGATAGTAAGGTAGTAAAAATTTTTGAAACAATTGGGGTATATTTAGGATATGCTATTGCACATTATGCAGATTTTTATGATCTAGAACATATATTAATATTGGGTCGAGTTACTTCAGGTGAAGGTGGACCTATAATTTTACAAAAGGCAATTCAAGTTTTACAAGAAGAATTTGTAGAATTATTTAATAAAATTTCTATACATCTTCCTGATGAATCTATTAGAAGAGTGGGTCAATCTATTGCTGCTGCCAGTTTACCTTTAGTAAATAGTGAAGGGTAGTTTTGATAAAAATTTGTTAAGGTAAATAAATTTTGCAATTCTGTAAATTTTTTATAAGGAGAGTGATTAAATATTATTAACCAAAACAAAAGGACTGCTATTTTGCATGGTACTATAGTTACTCCTTTTCAATTACTTGAGGATAGAATTATTATTATTGAAAAAGGAAAAATTATTGCCATAACAGATAGAAAAGAAGATCTAGCTATTCTGAAAAATGTAGAGATAATTGAAGCTCAAAATAAATTTATAGTTCCTGGGTATATTGATATACATGTTCATGGTGGTGGTGGATCAGATGTTATGGACGGAGAATATGAAGCTATAAAGCAAGTTGCTACTACTCATTCTCGTTTTGGTACTACAGCATTTCTTCCTACCACAATGGCAATGACTAAAGATAAAATTATTAAAAGTCTTAAAAGTATTCATGAAGCAAGGTTAAAAGGTACTGGAACTGCTGAAATTTTGGGAATACATCTGGAAGGACCTTATATTAATCCTGAAAAGAAAGGGGCTCAAAAAGAAGAGGATATTAAAAAAGTTTCGGTGGAGGAGTTCTTAGAATTTAATCAAGCTTCCGGTAATTTAATTCGTTTAGTTACCATTGCACCAGAAATGCCCGGAGCAATTGATTTTATTCGTTGGTTACACCAACAAGGCATTATTGTTTCGGTTGGACATTCTAATGCTACTTATAAGCAAGTGCAGGAAGGTATTCAAGCTGGCTTATCCCAGGTTACCCATATATTTAATGCTATGAGAGGGTTACACCACCGTGAGCCAGGAGTGGTAGGAGCAGCTTTATCTTCTCCAAAATTGATAGTAGAGATGATTGCTGATGGAATACACCTTCATCCAATGGTATTAAAAATGTTAACTCAAATTAAAGAAAGTGAAAAATTAGTTTTGATTACCGATGCAATGAGGGCAACAGGTTTTAAAGAAGGTACTTATGATTTAGGAGGGCAAGAGGTTATTGTGACTCAAGGACAAGCTAAATTAAAAAATGGTACTTTAGCTGGCAGTGTGTTAACAATGGATAAAGCAGTTAAAAATTTGGTAACTAAAGTAGGTATTTCATTATTAAACGCAGTCCAAATGGCAAGTTATAATCCAGCGAAGTGCCTGGGGATAGATGATAAAAAAGGTAGTTTAGAACTATATAAAGATGCGGATATAGTTATTTTAAATAAAAACTTAGAAACTGAATTAACTATGGTGGCAGGTAAAGTAGTTTACCGGAGAAAAGAAATATGAAAGTGGAATATTAAAGCAGCTTCTCAGTTTGCATAAATCAACAGTGATATAATTTATTTTAATTAATAAGTTTAAGTTAATTTAAAAAGCATAATTTAGATCATATTTTTTAAAGATTTTATTCTCTAAATTATGCTTTTTGTTATTTAAAAGTCTGATTTTTAAAGGTATTTATAACCTTGTCCCTTAAAGGTGCATAGGGTAAATAATTAAATATGTTGATTAGTATTATCTGTAAAGCATGGGTACTTTTTGGGTAGTAATCATGTTATAATATTTTAAAAAATGGATAAAATATACTTGCAGTTTTATAATATCCGGAAAGAGTTTAAAGATATATGAATTTAAATGAAATACCTAAATTAAGAATAGGTGATTTAAAGGCCAGCCTTCCTATTGTTCAAGGGGGAATGGGCGTAGGTATTTCTTTGTCAGGATTAGCTTCAGCAGTGGCTAACCAAGGTGGCATTGGGGTTATCGCGACGGCAGGTATTGGCATGCTTGAGCCTGATTTTGCCACAAATTTTAGTGAAGCAAATAAAAGAGCCTTAAGAAAAGAGATCAGAAAAGCAAAGAAAATGACCAGAGGAATTATAGGTGTAAATGTAATGGTCGCTCTTTCTGATTTTTATGATATTATAAAAATTGCCATAGAAGAAGAAGCAGATTTAGTTTTACTGGGAGCAGGGCTTCCCTTAAGAAATCTTAAAATATTACTTCCCGATAAATTAAAAGAAAATAAAACTAAGGTTATTCCTATAGTTTCATCAGCCAGAGCAGCTAAAGTTATATTTCAATATTGGCAAAAAAATTACCAGCATGTACCTGACGGTGTGGTTGTTGAAGGGCCATTGGCTGGTGGACATCTGGGCTTTAAAAAAGAGCAGATTAATAATCCTAGTTTTTCACTGGAAAAATTATTGCCCGAAATAATTTCGGTGATAAAGACCTATGAGGAGCATTCTAATAAAAATATTCCAGTAATTGCTGCCGGAGGTATCTATACCGGGGCGGATATTTACAAATATATTCAATTGGGAGCTCAAGGAGTGCAGATGGCCACTAGATTTGTAGCTACTTATGAGTGTGATGCTTCCTTAAAATTCAAAGAAAATTATTTAAAATGTAAAAAAGAGGATTTGATTATAATTGATAGCCCGGTTGGCTTACCTGGTCGAGCAATCAATAATAAATTTCTTGAAGAAGTATCAGCTGGGATTAGGAAACCTTTTAAATGTCCCTGGAGGTGTTTAAAGACTTGTAATTTCGAAAATTCACCTTATTGTATTGCCCTCGCTCTAACTAATGCTCAACAAGGAAAACTTGAGGATGGATTTTCTTTTGCCGGAGCTAATGCCTATCGCGTGAAAAAAATTATCTCGGTTAAAGAGCTTATTAATACATTAGTAGAGGAATATAAAACGGCTTCATCCATTTTTTATCAGATGCATTCGAAGGAGATTTAAAGCGCGGCAGGAGGCCCTTAAACGGATCTGTTGTCGATTTCCGAATAACTGGTGTTTCTGGATAAGAGTCTTTTTACTATTAGCTAAAGCTATATAGACCAGCCCAACTTGTTTCTTTTCAGTGGCCCCTCCCGGACCTGCGATACCAGTAATACTTATTCCAATATCACTGTAACAGCATTTTCGTACCCCTTCGGCCATTAAACGAGCTACTTGTTCGCTTACCTCGCCGTATTTTTTAATTATTTCCGGAGGTACTTTTAGCAGCTCTTCTTTGATTTTAGCGTTATAGCTTATTACTCCACCTTGAAAATATTCAGAACTTCCCGGTATATTAGTAATCATTTCTCCTAACCTACCTCCGGTGCAGGATTCTGCTACAGCGACTTTAATATTCTTTGCTTTTAATAGATTTCCCACCACTTCTTCTAAGCTCTGTTGATCGGTTCCATAAACATAATCACCTAATATTTTAATTAATTGATTAGATAAAAATTGTAACAGTTGGTCTACTTCTTTTTCGGTAGGAGCTTGAGTAGTTATCTGGATCTGGATATCTTCCGGATGAGCATAGATACCAAAAGAAAAATTAGTTTGTTCATGGATATAATTACGAATAAGTTCATTAACTGATGACTCTCCCAGGCCAGTAATTTTTAAAGTTTTTGACTTTTTAATTACAGAAGGTGGAAATTTTTCTTTTAAATAAGGGATAAGATTTTCTTCTATCAGCTTCTTCATTTCATAAGGGACACCAGGGAAAGAAGATATAATTTTATTATCTTTTTCCAGAATCATAGCCGGGGCAGTGCCATATTTATTGATAATTATTTTAGCTCCTTCAGGAAGGTAAGCTTGTTTAAGATTACTTGGTGAAAGTTTTATTTTTATACTATGGAGAATCCTTTTTAAGTTTTTTTCAGCCTCTGGAGATTTTATTAGCTTAAGGTGTAGAGTTTTAGCAATAACTTGGTAGGTAATATCATCTTCCGTAGGTCCTAATCCACCAGTAGTAATAATCAAATCAGAACGACTAAGAGCTTTTTTTAGAAGAGATAAAAGCATTCTTTGATTATCGCCAACTGCTGAAATATAATTTAGGTCAATACTGAGTTCAGCTAATTTTTGAGCGATAAAATTAGCGTTGGTATCGGTGATTTGCCCTCTTAATATTTCACTGCCTATACTGATAATTTCTGCTTTCATTGATTTATTTACTTCTCCTTCATTGATTGATTATATTTTATTTATTATAGCTTTAAAATTTAAAGAAAGAAAGAAAAAAAATGAGGAGTCAGGGAAAATAATTAAAAAATCTCGGAAAGAATGGTTGAAAAATTAATTTTGGTGTATTATAGTATGATTACAACCCAAAAAGTACTTAAACTAACTATATTTCAAAAATAGTGCAAATAACATCACATAGTACTAATCAACTTACCTAAATTATTTTACTTATAGCACCTTGAAAATTTAAGTAGTAAAAATAGATAAAACCCTTTATTTTATTAGTGTTTTATGCTATAATAAGTCATAAAAATACTAACCAATAAGGAGGCTACCAATGTCCTTTCAGCTAAATAACGAACAACAAATGGCCATCTATGATTCACTATTCTTACTTACCGGAAGAGAGATAAAACATCTTAAAGGCTCCTGGGCAGAAATATTTAGTAAAAAGATATTTCCCTTTATCGATGAAGGCCGGTTTAGCGTATTATATAGTGATAATCCGGCAACCAGACCTAATAATCCGGTAAATGTCTATTTCGGACTCCTCATCTTAAGGGATATCTTTAATCAATCAGATGAAGAAGCCCTTAGTTCATTAATGTTTGATCTTAGATATCAATATGCCTTACATACTACCAGCTTTAAAGAACAGGTCCAGAGATAAAGATCTAAATAGTAAAATTAAGAGAGTACTAAAAGATGGTTTAAAACTCTATTTCCTATCTAGAAAGGATAAAGAGATAAGCAAGACCGAAGAGTTTAAACTCCTTAGCCGAATGTTAAAAGAGCAAACCAGAAAAGGTAGGATAAAAACTTCTCTCGAGATAGCCCCTGACTCTTTACAAAACCCTACTGACCCGGATGCCACTTACCGTAAAAAGGGGAAGAAGAAACATCTAGGTTATACTGTCAACAGGGTCTCCCTTCGGTACTAAGGAGGAGGTACAAGATAGATCATCTTCCGGTAAGGGGAGAAGTACGTTCAAAGGTGTGGTTAGGGTTTAAGATCTCGGCCATAAACTGTAAGAGATTGATAAAGGGGTTGATGAATAGGCCTATACCTGAGCTTTCTACTCTTTTATATAACCATTTATTTTTGTTATTTAGTTTTCAAAGGGCCTCTAGAGTTAAATTTGCTGCTTAAGTTAAATATGTTGTATTAAATAGTTAGTTTTTGGGAGATAACCATAGAATATGGTTTATTTTTTACCAAAAGCGATTTTAAAACGTTCAGCTGGGTTATCAAAAGTAACCTCATTTGGGTCAAAATGCTCAGAGTCAAATTCTCCTCCCACCCATTCTAACATTTCTTCGTGTTGTTCATCATTAGGATTTCTTATACTTTCTAAAAAATCATTATAATTATCAGGCCCACCACAATCTTCAGGAGGGCAAGCTCTTCTTCCTTCAATACATCTGGGATAAGTAATGTTTTTTTCTCTAGGGAGCATCTTTTCTAAGGTTATTCTGTGTTTCCAATAATCACCAAAATCGTAGATATAATTAACCCCTTGATTTTCTAAAATAAAATAATTTGCTATTTTTTGTTTCCAACTTGGAAGAACTTCGTAATCTTCATACTCTTCGTCTGGAATCCCTATGTTGATCTCTGTATCGGTTAAGGGGTTAATTAATTTAAATTCATGGAGGTGACAATCATACCAGCCCATAGCATCTTGAATAGCTACATGTAGTTCCCAAAAAGTATAGGTTTTAGGAACTTGTATCCGCCGCCAAATGGGTGGCTTGATATCCTTTAGGGTAATCTTAAATTGATATATTAGATTAGATTTCTTTCTCATATTGATTCTCCTTCTCATAATATAAATTTTTTATCAAAAAGAGTAATAACATTTCTAAAGTTATATGTAATTTATATTCTATAAAATTTTAATAAACCCTTTAGATAACGAGTAAATAAAAATAAAAAATATCTTTTGTAAAATTATCTATATTCTACATATCTTTTATCTCATCCAAAAAAGCAGGTCTATTTGCATACTTGGTCTTAAGTAAGTTCACCACTTTACTGAATTCATCTTCAAAGCCTTTTATTCTTTTCATCTGTTTCAAATACTTAATAACCTCTCTATAGTGCGGTCTGCCCGTCTTACTGTCAGCAAAAGGGATGAGTAGTTCATTATAAGCATCGAAGTATCTTTTAGAGAATTTTTCCGATAGATCTTTATGATACATATTCAGAGTAAAAAGACTTCTTTTAGCAAGAACCTGCTTGAGCGCCTGTTCAAACATTCGCTCCTTTAGATAGATGTTAATGATTGTATCTTTACTGCCAAATCTATCTTTTGAGAGACCATTTATGATTATAGAAAGTATCTTTTTCCAATCTTCCTCAGAACAAATTTTTTTCAGTCTTTCGTAATCATTCCAGTTTCTATCTTGAATAAAAAGGTTTATGAGGTTTTGTTTATATTTCTCCGGAGAATGCTTTTTATAAAACCTATTTAAAAATCTACGTATTTCTATGGACAAATGATCAGGAAAAAGGCCAAGACCTTCTTCCGCAACTATAATTGCTTCTTTACTCCTACCGTCTTTTTCTAAACGACTGGCATAATAAAGGCAAAATTCCTGGTCCTGATGATAATGTCTCTTTATTAAATCATAGAATTCCTTTTTATCGTCAAGTAAGTCTAAGATGTGAAGTTGAATTTTTAAAGTCTCCTTCGCCTGATAATATTTACACCATTGGCTGCTATCCGGTAGATTCTTAGGTAAATGAGGTTTGAGCAGTTTCTTCCAATATTCCAAATCATCTCTTGAGTAGCATATCTCTCTTAGAGTATAACTATAATATTCTCGGAAATAGTCGGGGTCATTTGCAATATATTTATCAAAAAAATATTTAATATAATTCTTTTTTTCTTTATGATCCAATTCTGCTCTATTTATACAGTTTCTACAAATACCAAAGGCCATTTTAAAACGTTCAGCAGGGTCATCAAAAGTAATTTCATCTGGGTCAAAATGTTCTGAGTCAAATTCGCCACCAATCCACGCTAACATTTCTTCTTAAAAAACCGTATATAAATAACATTCTATAAAAATTTCAAAAATCCTCTTTTTTTATTAAAAATTAATAAAAATAAGTTATCGGTTATTGGTTTTTAGTTTTCAGTCAAATAAAAGATAAAGATAAAGATAAAGATAGAAGAGAAATAAATAGGAGAAGATAATTTAATCTATTCGCTAGGCGTAAGGGAAAGAGGGAATAGAGAGAAATAAAAAGAAAAGATAAATAAGTATTTAATAAGATTGCCTCTATATGCTATAATTACAAAAATAAAACTTTATTAAATTGCATTCACCTTTTTATGATACCAGTTTTTTTATTTTTGTTATTGAAAAACAAAATAGACATGGGAGGGGAGAAAAGATATCCATATTAAATAATTAGTTTATAAAATACTGTTATTGAACGTTCTTAATGAACAGCTAAATATTTTATATTATTTGGAGGAATAATAGAAAATGCTTCCTAATAAGTCAGTTAAAGAAAGCAAATTTGACCCAGAGACCGAGACAGAGTATAAAATTTCAGAAAAAGAGATTTATAAAACTTTTTTAAAAGAATATAATAAAAAAAATAAAAAGGATTTTCATTTGGTTAGATTGGGTGATCCTATCCAAGGAGAACCATCTTGTATTTGTACCGATGATTTAAATCTTGAACTTACTCAGGTTTATTATAACAAAGAAGAAGCAAAAGCTGCTTGGGGGTTAGTTCAATTAATGAAGAAACGGGAGAAGGATAAAAATTATGATCGTAAGCATAAAGATAAAAAAGATTATTTAACCGAAGCGAATCAGATGTTTTGCGATTCTTTGAATGAACGGATAAATAATAAAAGCAATAGAAAGTATAATTATAAGGGTAAATTATTTTTAGTGGTGGAAGAAGGAATAGGTTTGACTAAAAAGGAAGCAGTGGAATATTATATTAAACAAGGTAAAAAAGCTACTAATAATATTTTTAATGAAATCTGGCTAATGCTACAATCAGCAGGGCATTATAAAATTTATCAGTTAAAATAATGAGAAGGGGTCTACAATTGTGGACCTGACCTGAGAGATATATTGAAGAAAAGGGAGTAATTTTTGAAGATTGGATGTCATGTTTCTATTGCCGGGGGGATAGATAATTCAGTTATTCGAGCAGAAGAATTAGGTTGTAATACTATGCAGATATTTTCTAAGAATGCTGCTACCTGGCAGGAGAAGATATTAGATCAAGAGGAAGTTAAAAGATTTAAAAGAAATTTAAAGAATTCTATCCTTGATATTGACCCAGTTTTTATTCATACCTCCTATTTAATTAATTTAGCTTCTCCTTTAGACGAACTCTATTTTAAATCAATTAATTCTTTTATAGAAGAGATGAAGAGGGCTAATCTTTTGTTAGCTGTCCCTTATTTAATTACCCATCCTGGAGCTCATATTGATAGGGGAGAAGAGTATGGAATTCAAAGAATCATTAGAGCCCTTAATATTATTTTGGAAAAGAGTGCAGATTTAAATTTAAAGACAATGATATTATTGGAGAATACGGCTGGTTCGGGCACACATTTGGGTTATACTTTGGGGCAGTTACAGAGGATGATGGAAGGGGCGAAAGATAGAAAGAGAATAGGAATATGTTTCGATACCTGTCATGCCTTTGCAGCAGGATATGACCTTTCTAATAGAGAAGGAGTGGAAAAGACGATAGGTTTTAATATATGCCAGTAGGAAAAATCTTAAATGAATTAAAGAAGTATAATAGAGTAAGTTCTTGTCTTACTGTTTGGAAACATATTCCGGCTAAGTCAGGGGTTTATGAAGATTTTCCTGAATGGATAGAGGATAAATTAGTACATATTTTGAGAGAGAAAGGCATTACCAAACTTTATTCTCACCAGGCTTCTGCCTTAAAATTGATCAGGAACAAGAATAATGTGGTAGTGGTGACCCCCACCGCTTCCGGTAAAACTCTTTGTTATAATCTGCCGGTCTTGGATTCTATTTTAAAAGATAAAAATAGTCGAGCACTTTATTTATTTCCCACTAAAGCTTTGTCCCAAGACCAATTAAGTGAGTTATATAAATTAATTTCTGCCTTAGATGAAGGGATTAAGACTTATACTTATGATGGAGATACTCCTTCTTCTGCTCGGCAGGCTATCCGCAAGCAAGGTCATATTGTGGTAACTAATCCAGATATGTTACATTTGGGGATATTACCTCATCATACTAAATGGCTGGAACTATTCCGAAATTTAAAATATGTAGTAATCGATGAAATTCATATTTATCGGGGGGTATTTGGAAGCCACTTAGCTAATGTGATAAGAAGATTAAAGAGAATTTGTCGCTTTTATGGTTCGAGTCCTCAGTTTATTTGTTGTTCAGCAACTATAGCTAATCCTCGGGAGCTTTCTCAGAAAATTGTCGGAGAAGATTTTGTTTTAGTTAATAATAATGGTGCTCCTCAGGGAGAAAAACATTTTTTATTTTATAATCCTCCGGTAATTAATAAAGAATTAGGAATTAGGAAGAGTTTAATTAAAGAAGTCGCGCGTTTTGTAGCTTATTTTTTAAATTATGATCTTCAAATCATTGTCTTTGCTCGAAGTCGTCTAACTACGGAGGTTTTGACCAGTTATTTAAAGGAATTTTTAGAAAAAACCGGGAGACCTAAAGATATTATAAGAGGTTATAGAGGGGGATATTTGCCTAATTTAAGGCGTGAGATAGAAAAGGGGTTAAAAGATGGGGATATCAAAGGAGTGGTAAGCACCAATGCTTTAGAATTAGGCATAGATATCGGTCAGCTGGATGTCTGTTTTATGGCTGGATATCCGGGGACTATTTCCAGTACCTGGCAGCAGGCCGGAAGAGCTGGGCGCCGCTCTAATACCTCCCTGGCTATCTTAGTTGCCTCCAGTAACCCCTTAGACCAGTTTGTGATAAAGCATCCTGATTATTTTTTTGGAGAATCACCAGAGAGTGCAGTTATTGACCCCAATAATTTAAGTATTTTAGTTAGTCATATTCGGTGTGCTTCTTTTGAATTGCCCTTCGAAGAAGGGGAAGATTTTGGAACCAAAAAGCTCCCGGATATTTTGAAGTATTTAGAGAAGGAAGGCGTACTTCATTATGTAGAGAAGAAATGGTATTGGATGAGCGAGGTTTATCCTACTGATGAGATAAGCTTACGCAGTACCTCGATGGATAATTTTGTCATTATAGATACTACCAATCAGCAAGAACAGGTTATCGGAGAAGTAGATCGAGCAAGTGTGCCTACTGTTATATACGAAGGGGCTATTTACCTTCACGAAGGCGAACAATATGCTATCAATAAGTTAGATTATCCAAGCCAGAAGGCCTATGCAGAGAAGGTTAGGGTTAATTATTATACTGTTGCTCAGACGGAAACCAATATAAAAGTTTTAGATCTATTTGAGAAGAATGAAGAATTAGATCTGGAACATGCTTATGGGGAAGTGGCTATTACTACCAGGTCTACTCGATATAAAAAGATAAAGTTTTATACTCATGAAAATATCGGTTTTGGTGAAATATCTTTACCATCCGAAGAAATGCACACTACTGCCTACTGGCTTTCCTTAATGATTAAAGATATTGATGAACTATCTAGGCCTAGGCGTCAGGAAAAAGAGGGAATTTATTTTAATCTAAGTAGTGGACTTCTGGCTTTAGCCAATGTGCTTATTAATGTTGTCCCTTTATATGTTATGTGTGATCCTCAAGATATAAGGGCAGTTACAGAAGTTTGTTCCCCTTTTACGGGCAAGCCAACCATTTATATCTATGATAACTATCCTGGAGGAGTAGGATTTAGTGAAAAGATGTTTGAATTGCGCAGGACTTTACTTCAGGCCGCTCAAGAATTAATTGTTGGTTGCGGATGTGAAAATGGTTGTCCCTCTTGTGTGGGTCCTATTGATGAGGTGGGAATAAAGGGTAAAGAGAGTGCTCTTTTAGTTTTAAAGGAGGCTTTAAACTGATTATGGATCTACAGGAACGGCTGGAAAAGATCGCTCAATTAAAAAGGAATTTAAATAAAATTAGTCAATTACCAAAAGAGAAAAGCATAAAGATAGTAAAAAACGAAGTAAAAATAGAAGAAGTGCTGTCGGGAAGATTTATTTCCACCCCTTTCGGAGATAGTTTTGTCCGAGAAAATTATTTTCCTCAAGATTATAAATGTGGCGAAATTAAGCTTTTTCAAATTTTTCAATCTTCTACCCAGACTATTTCTAGTTTAGCGAGGGATGCTAAATTAAAAGAGATAGATATTAATAAGACTATTTTTTTGGATACTGAGACTACCGGATTGGCAGGAGGAACAGGAACTTACATCTTTCTTATAGGAGTAGGATATTTTGAAGAAGACCAATTTTGTGTTCGACAATATTTTATGCGGGATTATAATGAAGAACGAGCACTACTATCAGCGGTAAATGATTTACTGGGCAAGTTTAAAGCTGTAGTTACTTATAATGGTAAAACCTTTGATCTTCCTTTAATGGAAAGCCGTTATATTATGTCTGGAATGAAGATAAATTTAGAAGACCCTTATCATTTCGATCTTCTTTACCCCGCTCGCCGTTTATGGAAGAGAAGATTAGAGAGTTGTTCCCTCTCTACGGTAGAAAGAGATATATTGAAGGTTAGTAGAACTGATGATGTACCGGGATATCTTATCCCCGAGATCTATTTTAGATATTTAAAGACTAGAGATGCTCGAACCATGAAACCAGTCTTTGAGCATAATTTACAAGATATTCTCTCTTTAGTGGCATTAGTTAGTAAAATGTGTTTTCTGGTAGAAGATCCTTTAGAAAATGCTGAATATGGGATGGATATTTTTAGCGTGGGTAAGATATTTGATGCTGAAAAGAAATATGACCAGAGTACTTTATATTATGCTGAAGCTTTAAAACACAATTTATCAGAGGAAGAGGTTTTAGAAGCATTAAAGTTAGGTTCTTTTGCCTATAAAAGGCAGGGGAAATGGGAAGAAGCAGAAGAAATGTGGAAAGAGATAATAGAAAGAAGCTATGGTTTTGTCTATTATCCTTATGCAGAATTGGCCAAATATTATGAACATTACTTGAGAGATTATCAAAAGGCAGAGCGGATGGTAGAAGAAGCTTTGAATATGGTAGAAAATATGTTTCTGAGAGAAAAATTGCAATATCGCTTAAATCGAATAAAAGGTAAAAAAAGGTGCCAGGCACTAAATTTGTCATAAGGTAAAAAAAGGTGCCTGGCACTAAATTTGTCATAGTCGTAAAGGAGGAAGAGATGGAGAAAAAGAATTATACCATAAAGGATTGGCCGGATGAGGAAAGACCAAGAGAGAGGTTAGTTAAGTATGGTGTAGATTATTTGACAGATGCTGAGTTATTGGGAATAATATTGGTGAAAGGCTATCAAGGAAAAACTTCGGTGGATATTGCTAAAGAGCTATTAATAGAAAATGGGAAAAGTTTAAGAAAATTAGATTCTTTGAGTTTTTCAGAGATGATTTCTGTTAAGGGAATAGGTATGGCTAAATTTGCTCAGATAAAGGCAGCTTTAGAGATAGGAAAAAGGCTCTTAAGGGAGGCCAGTTCATCTAAAAAGAAAATCCATAATGCTGTTGATTTGGTAGATTATTATGGACCAAATATGAGAGATTTAAAAAAGGAAATATTTAAGATAGTATTGTTAGATGTAAAAAATAAGATTATCGGGGATATCGATGTTTCGGTAGGAAGTTTGACCGAAAGTATTGTCCATCCCCGCGAAGTGTTAAAAGAGATAATTAAGGAATCTGCTGCTTCAGTTATATTTTTACATAATCATCCCAGCGGAGAATCAAATCCCAGCAAAAATGATATAGATATTACAGAACGTTTAACGGAAGCTTGTGACCTGATTGGAGTAAAAGTGCTGGACCATATAATTTTAGGAGATGATAATTATACCAGTTTTGCCCAAGAGGGCTTATTGAAAAAAGTAGGGGCAGACCTTGTGTCTGCCTTAAAAGGAGTTAGCAATGCATGAAAAGTAATTTATCCATAAAATTTTGTCCCTATTGTGGTTATAAATTAGCCAGAAAAATGTTAGAAGGAAGGAAAAGATTATTTTGCCTAAAATGTGGCAAAATATATTATGAAAATCCTATTCCGGTGGTAGCAGTAATAGCGAGAGATAACCAAGGCAGAATATTATTGATAAAAAGGGGGGTAGAACCCTGTAAAGGTGAATGGGCATTGCCCAGTGGGTTTATGGAAATAGAAGAGACTCCAGATCAAGCGGTTTTAAGGGAATTAGTTGAGGAGACGGGATTAGAAGGAAAATTAAGAAAATTAATAGGAGTTTATTCTAATAAGAGTAAGGTTCATGGTTATATAGTTACTATAATCTATGAAGCAGAGATAATAGGAGGTAACCTTTGTGCTGGTGATGACGCAGAGGAGGCAAAATTTTTTAACTTTAACCAGCTTCCTTCCCTGGCATTCCAATCTCATGATGAAGCGTTAAAGAAAGTTTTGCACGAATGATGAAATAATAAAAGAGGAGGTGAAAATAATAATGAAAGAAGTGAACTTTTACAAAATAAAGGACTTAAAACCTAAAGAAGTGATAAACGGTTCAACTATAAAGACAGTAGCAAATGAACATACCATGTTTACCTATTTTGAATTTGGTCCCAATCCGATGATGCCAAAACATAAACATCCCCATGAACAAATTTCTTTAGTTCTGCAAGGTTCAGTTAAAATGACTGTTGGAGAGCAAGCAAAAACTCTAAAAGTAATGGAAGGGGTAGTAATCACTCCTAATATTGAGCACGGAGCGATAGCCT
>Ga0100393_10002041_pt1 | contig 19751 bp, 24 predicted proteins | sample CryGeymeta201517_FD_81546 | JGI IMG/M metagenome (GOLD analysis project Ga0100393, IMG submission 81546) | Groundwater microbial communities from Crystal Geyser aquifers in Utah, USA - Crystal Geyser metaG 2015-17 | ecosystem: Environmental > Aquatic > Deep subsurface > Groundwater | place... | reverse complement strand
CCGACGGCGAACCAGTTTTGGTCGCGGACGTGCTTTGTGATGCTGCGCAGGATCATGGCGGCGTTTCCCGGTCGGAGAACAAACCGGTAAGGCCCAGGGTTTGAATCGTCAGTTCCAGGTCGCTGATTCGTCCGGCGACCTGAACATTGCGCAATCTCAGTGCGCGGATCACATCGTTGTCGTCGCGCAGCGCGGAGACGGCGGCCGCGACGTCCGTCGGGCTGGCGGTCAGCTCGCATGGATAATCCAGGCTCAACAGGCCGGCGGCACCGTTTCTCGACTCGACCAACCGGTCGCCGCACTGCTGACCCAGATCACGCTGCAATGAGGGTTCGACCGTCATGCGGAAGAGCTCGCGAAACCGCGAGTTCTGCCCTTCCTCCTGAAGGATGTCAAACACCTGCGTGGCATAGATCAGAATGGCCGTCTCACGCAGCTCCGGGTCAGTGATCAGATTCAACATGCCGGCGTTGACAATTTCATCAAAGGTCGAACGACGGCGCTCGTAAAAATTGAACTGGCTCGCCCGATAGGCATTGATCAAGATGACTGCGTCGCTGGAGCTGTCCGCCTGAGTCAGTCCGGAATAGGCGGCCTCACCGGATGATAGCGTTGTTCTGTAGTAGCTGATGAGGGCTTCACTGTATTCCAGCTCGGCACGAAGGTCGAGCTTCAGGCTCTCTGCATAATCGGCTGCGCGAACCCGCTCCCTCTGAGCATCGTTCCAGTTCGCCACCTGAATGCCGATGAATACACCGACGATGACGATCAGGAAGTCGATGCCCACGGCGAACCAATTCTGGTCGCGGACGTGCTTGGTGATGCTGCGCAGGATCATGGTGGCTTCACTCGCCTAACAGGCGCGCGCGGTGCGGAAAGCGCTCGACCAGCCGCCGATCAGCGCTGTAAAGCGGCACATCGAGATAGTTGGCGAGGGTGACAAATTCACAATCGTAGGCCGAGCAGCCGGATTCGGCGGCCAGGTGCAACACCTCGGCTGAATCCACGGCAAATTCGCGCCCGTGGAGCAACTGCTCCGCTTCGGTCTGGATCGATTGCGCGCCGTCCAGCTCGATCCGCCCGACCCGAATCTGGGTGGCCAGCACATTGCGCATTTCGCTACGCCACAGCAAGGGCGCAAACCACTCCGAGTCCTCGCGGCAAAGGGCTTCGGCCGCCGCCGTGCGGTCGCCCGGCAGGTACAGGTAGGCGATCACATTGGTGTCGACAACAATCATTCCCGATCTCGCTCGATGGCACGGGAGATGTCCTGTACCTCCAGTGCCGGACCGGTATAGCGCTCGCGCAGCCTGCGAGCCTGGTCCAGTCTCGCTTCGATATCGACAGGTCGAGGTGCCAGTGCCCGCTCCAGGCAGGCGATGATTTCGTTGTTCATGCTCCGGTGGTGGCGCTTGGCTGCCAGCTTGATGCGCTGGTAGATCGGGTCGGGGATGTTTTTCAGGGTGATGGACGTGCTCATAAAGACAATACCTTGAAACCATTTTGGTGTACTTATGGTATTTTTTTGCGCTGCAGGAATCAAGTGGGCCGAACGCCAGAAAATTCATGTCAACAAAGCAGAGGTTCGGTGATGTAAGGATCATGGCTGTCCCTCAGGCTGGGCCGGTCTCCGGGCCATCCCCTCGAGCTGATAGTCGACGCGGCGGCAGCTGTCCTCGAACACGCGGTCGGCCTCGAGGCGGTAAATGAGACAGCGGCCCCATGCAGCCAGGGCCCGGTTCTCCGCGGCGAACTCCCGCAGCCGATCCATGTTTGCCTGGAAGGCGGGTCGGATCGTGCCATCCGGCAGATAAAAAGCCGTCTTGCCAGCGAGCAGGCCCGGTAGAACCTGGTCCTCGACGTACTCCACGTAACGAATGTACTTGCGTCCGACACCCTCCAGTTCGGAGTAGTAGAAGGTCAGGTCGACGATGGTGTAGGGGTCGAACAGGTCGGTCAGCTGCATCTGCGCCAGCGCCGACCAGATATCGGGTGCGGTATCCGAACCATCGATACGGTAGTGGAAGGGCGGGGGTTGCTCGCCCCTGGCATGCGCGGCGTCCCAGGCTTCCAGTCCGGCCTCGATCTCGGCGAGAAATCCCTGTTGCACGCTGTTCGAATCTTCGAGATTGGTCACCAGGGCGTCGATGATCTGTGCGCGCCGCTGGTCGTCGAGACGATCCTCGTTCCAGTTCGCCACCTGGATGCCGATGAAGACGCCGACGATGACGATCAGGAAATCGATGCCTACGGCGAACCAGTTCTGGTCGCGAACGTGCTTCGTGATGCTGCGCAGGATCATGGCGCGATGCCTCGGGCTTCCAGGCGTGCAAGGACCGCCTCGGTCTCCAGGCGAAGCAGCGTCAGGAAGTCCAGGCGGCGGACGGCGGGGCCGAGCTGGAGCGTCAGTATATTGTCCAGCTCCCGGTTTCCCACAAGCATTGCAGGGTCGTTGTCGAAAGGTGATGGCGAAATCAAGTCCTTCGCAGCCTCGTAATGCTCACCCATGGCGCCGAGACTGAGATGACCCATGACAAATGGCGCGAAGACCAGATTGCGCAGGGCGATCGTGTCGCCTTCCAGGCGTCGAAGTCCCACATAGGCCTCTTCCCAGGCCACAAGCGGTTGTCGCAGTCCCATGTCGCGCAATTGAATCAACTTGCCGCCATCCTTCAGCTCATCGAGTGTCGTCCGGTCGACGCTGAAAACCGGGACGCCGAAGACATTCATCAGCATTCTGTCCAACTCGCCTTCCTTCCCGTCGAACGGCTTGTCCGCGATGATGCGCCGCAGCGTAGAAATGTCCTCGATTTGCTCTTGCAGCCGCGCTCGGTACGCGTCGAAGCGGTTCAGGTTTTCAGTGAACTCGGCATTCAGGCTGGCGAGCTGAACATCCAGTCTCCGCCGCTCGGCCTGCGCCTCATTCCAGTTCGCCACCTGAATGCCGATGAACACCCCGACTACGACGATCAGGAAGTCGATGCCGACAGCGACCCAGTTCTGGTCGCGGACATGACGTGTGACGCTGCGCAGGATCATCGCGACAGCTCCGCATCCAGCAGGGCCAGGATCTCGTCGACCAAACGGGCCTCCAGGCGCCTCAGTCCGTAGTTGTTGCGCGTCGCCGTCTGCGCGATCATCAGGGCGATCTCGAACTCCGGATCGCTGCGCATGCCATCAAGGTCGATCCGCTCGGCCTCCATGCGAATGCCCGACAGCGTCTCCGCGTCCAGCGCGGTCCTGACCTTATAGTGGCGAAACAGGATCGGGCGCTGCTGGCTGACCTGCGCCACGCCAATGCGGAAGACTTCCAGATGGATGTCCGTGAGGCGCTCGTACTCGGCCAGCCTGTCGCGTAGTGCCGGGTTGCCGAGGGCGCTGAGCTGGCCGGCCGCGACCATCTCCAGATAGGTGGCCGAGCTCCCCGGCGGAATGCGCGAATTGTCTAGGCTCGAGGCCGCGTCCTTCAGCCGCTGTGGGTCTACGTCGAACTCGCGGAATTCGGCGTCGGACAGACTGAGCAGCTGCTGGAGGTACTCCGTCCCTTCAATGATCCACTCGAAGGTGACGAAGTGCGAGTCGATGCGCCGCTTGATCGCGTGGAAATCGGCGGAAAGCCGCTCGATGTGGCGCTGCTGCTGCTCGGCACCCAGACGGGCACTGTTCCAGTTCGCGACCTGGATGCCGATGAACACGCCGACGATGACGATCAGGAAATCGATGCCGACGGCGAACCAGTTCTGGGTCCTGACGTGCTCGGTGATGCGGCGGAGAATCATCGGCTCGCCTCGAGTTCCTGCTCGATCATGTTGACCAGCGCGCGGCCGGCGCTGACCTGGTCGGCGAAGACGACCATCCACAGCTCATTCATCCCGGCCCAGTAGTGGAGATCGCCCAGCAGATCCTTCTCGGTGCGCACCCGCGTCATGACGTCGCGGGCAGCGCCGTTGCTGATCCCGAGCCTGCAGACAGTGTCGAGGATCTCAATCTCGCCGCTTTCGAGAGTGAAGCAGTCGCTCCAGAGCCGGCGCTGGTGCTTCAGCGAGATCAGGCGCCGCACCCGGGTGCGGTAATGGGCGGCTGTATCGAGGGTCTTTTCAAGACCGTCGGCGTAGCTGTAGTAGGACTGGATCGCGCGCTTCATGAGGATGGAACCAGGCAACCCCTGCCGCTGCATCTCCGTTGCCACGATGTCGGAGAGATTTCCGCCCCACAACTGGGACGAGAAAAAAAGATCTCGCAACAGTTCGGCGCAGTCGTCGGCGCAGGGGGCCTCGCGCTCGAGAAATGCCGCGACGCGCTCTGCAGAGGCCACAACCGTGCGCGTGTAATCGACCCGGTATTCGAGCCGCTCGTTGTTGGTCACGATCTCGTTGCGAAGCTGCTGCAAGTATTCCATCTCGCGCTGTGCAGCACCCCGCGCCTCGTTCCAGTTCGCGACCTGGATACCCAGGAAGACCCCGAGCACCACGATCACGACTTCCAGCGCGACCGTGAACCAGTCCTGGCGGCGGATCGACTGGGCAAGGCGGCGCAGGATCATCGGCCACGCCCTTCGAGCCGCGCGAGGATTTCCTCGACGGTGTCCATCTCATCCTGCCCGAAGACGGCAAGATCATGCTGGAAGGCGATCCAGGCCTGCATCTCGGCACGCGATGCCCGCAACAGATCCCAGTCGTAGTCGACGATTGCCTGGTCGGATTCCCAGAGCGTCGGATCCATCTGCCAGTCGACGGCGCGGAAGTAGTTCTGCAGCGGGTTGAACACGACCTGGGTCCCCGATACGTTGACCCGCTCGACTCGCGCGTGGACTTCTCCATATTGGGTCAGGCTGTTCCGAAGCTGCGGATTGTCGAGCTCCGAGAGCCGACCGGTCGCGACCAGTTCCTTGTACGTGGTCGAAATCTCGGGCACGGGCGCCACCCAATTCGCTCGCGCAAGCGCGAATCGGAAAGCCTGCTCATCTTCGGGCGGCGCTTCCCTGCGCAATGCGTCGATCACGATGCCTGTGCTTTCGGCCGACACTAGAACCTGCTCCAGCCATTCGCGCAGACCCGGCTCGAGTTGGGTGAATTCCTCGTGCAATCGATCAAGCAGCGCCACCTCCGCGGCCGAATCTCTACGCTCGTCGTTCCAGTTGGCAACCTGGATACCAATGAACACACCGACGATCACGATCAGGAAGTCGAGGAACACCGCAAACCAGTTCTGGTCGCGGACGTGCTTGGTGATGCTGCGCAGGATCATGGTTGTCCGTCCGGGGCATCCGCCAGACGGGATTCGACTTCGAGTCGGATCCTGAACTCTCCGTCATGCCTTTGCAAGACGCCGGAGTAGGAATACCTCTCGATGCCGCCTGGTGCTCCCCAGTCGAATTCTCCGGTCACGATCACGGAGTCCAGACCAAGAACCTCGAAGGCAAGATTCTGCCAGTCGAAGCTCGCTGGTCCAACCCACTGGTCGCGGTAGCGCGCGGCGATCTCTTCGAAGTTTCGGACCATGCGCTCACCGTTGAAGACCACGGTGGCACCTGAACGGGCATAGCGCGCAGCGACGGCGGCTCGATCGTGGTTGCGCAGGTCGTTTGCGTATTCCGCCATGAAGCGCTGCGCTTCGCGTTCAAGTGCAGCCGGGTCCGGGCCATCCGCGGACGACTCGCCCAGCCGCGTCCCGTCCAGGTAGCGAAGCATGAAGTCCTCGTCGACCGCGTCGATGATCGGGCCGGCCACCTCCATCATCGCCGTGCCGTTCCAACCCGACTCCTGCCAGAGCCACCAGTTCTTGCCATGGCGGGAGCCGAAATAGTACGGCGCGACATTGAGGATGTGCTGCCGGGTATGGCCCCGCGAGGTCAGGCCCGCCTCCTCCATCGTGAACATGTAGTGCCATTGCAGCATCATGGCCACCAGGTGAGATTCGACCATGCGGATTTCGGTGTCGGTCAGGCTTTCCGGATCGCGGATGGATTTCACCCAGGCCGCGCTGATTTCCGGGGAGGCCAGGTTCATCTCGATCTGCACCAGCAGATCGTCCCTGTTCGCCATCATCTGGGCGCGGGTCAGGTCCGCGTTCTGTCGGACCTCGACGATCAGGATGAGCAGGCCCACGATGACGCCAAGATTCGCGGCCAACGTCAGCCAGCGGTTCAGCCGGTCGATTCCGTGTCTTTTTTCCATCTAACTTCCTCTCCCGTCCCGCTCAGCGTGCGTCGCCCAGGCCGGTGATCCCGGCGACGGGGCAAACCGGCACATCGTCTGCGTTGACGTCACCGGTCTCCGGGACGGCCGCCACACACTCGACCTCGACGCGCGCGCCCAGCGCAAGCCCGTCCGCCCCGAATGCGCTTCGGGCGGGATACGGCGCCACAAAGAACTTTGCGTAGACCGAATTGAATGCGCTCCACTCGGCAATGTCCTCGATCATCACGGTGCACTTGACGACATCGGCAAGCGTGAGTCCGTGAGCATCGAGGATAGCTGCGATGTTCTCCATGGTTTTCCGCGCCTCGGCCTCGATCCCACCCGGGACCAGCTCCATCGTTCCCGGCCTGATCCCGATCATCCCTGAGAGGAAGACGATGTTGCCCACTCGAACACCGTCGGAGAACGGAAGCGCAGGCTCGGCCGGGAGCACGCCCGCACCGGTAAGGTGTTCCACCTGTGGACTGTCGCTGCGCTGTGAGAAGCTGCTTGTGCTCACCATGAATAGAGCGAGGAGCAAAACGATTCGGGTCATGGCGTCGGCGCCTGTTTGAGCTCGACACGGATGAGCCGGATTTCAGTGTCTTCGCTGAGATTGACCGGCGAGTGCGGTGCTTCCGGGCCCTTCCACATGGTCAACGGAAGCTCGAGCGGCGGGGCCTCGCGGGAGTCGAAGATCACGTTGCCCTCGGCGTCACGGTCCAGGAAGTGGCCCGCCTGCTGGATGTGGAGCACACTGGGCCAGCGGTGCGAATGGAGCGGCTCTACCTCGCCCGGCCCCAGGGTGACCTCGAGCACGCGCACGTGGTCGTTTTCGAGCAACACCTTGTGGTTGTCCGGGGCGGCAATCACGGCGTCGAGCTCGGCCGGCCACGAGGCCGGATCACCGGTCGCGTATTTCAGCTGTCCGCTCGCCGCGACGTGGTCGGAATCTCCGACCACGTCGGGCGCCCGGCTCACGGCCTCGACCAGCGCCGCCGTGTCGGTGTATTGCTGGAATTCGGCTAGCTGGCCATCCGCCAGGGTCCAGGAATGGACGAACGGAATGTCCAGGTGCTCGCCGGTGGCCTTGTAGACCTCGTCGTAGCGACCGAAGACGACCACCCGGTCACCGTCGACCACGTATTCGTTCGGCGTGACCGTGATCGACTCCCACTCGGTCGCGAGCCTTGAGAACAAGCCGGACATGACGGCTTCCGGACCTTCGTAGGGGTTGAGGTCTGCATAGGGATTGCCCTCGGCCTCGTTCCAGACGATGTCGGGTGCCATGAGGCCGGCAAACCGGTCCATGTCGCCCTGGGCAAAGGCCTCGTAGGCGGCTTCGACGACGGCCCGTGGCTCGTCCGCCGCAGCGGCGTGGATGGTCAGGTGTGCGGCGAGGGCCGCGAGTGCAAAGCAAAGGGCTTTCATGGGGGCTACTCCAGGTTGTCCAACGCGCTCAGGCGGCGGGAAGAACGACGGAGCCACGGGCGACCGGCGGTCACCGGGGGCTTCGGGTGAGAAAGACGGACGTCGGACACGTCCTGTCACGATTGCTCCAGTCCGTCTGAGGGTGAACAGGAAACCGCGTATTCATCCGCGTAGGAGCCGGCCAGCCGATCCAGGTCGTCGACATAAGGCGGCGGCAGCTCGCTGCGAATTCGCGCCCACGCCGTTGCACCGCCGGGCGTGCAGAGCAGGCGCAGGAAATCCGGCCCGGCGCCGTCACTGAAATGGACGCTCGGCAGCAGCCCCTTTTCTGCCCGGTCCCAGACGTTGTAGGTTGCCCAGGCATGCTCGCGCAGGAGGTAGTCGAAGCGGATCTGGTTCACTTCGTCCGCCAGCTCGCCGGCGAGCCCCGCCACAAGCAGACCCGCGACGTCCGGGTCGCCGTAAATCGAGCTGCGGAAGTCGGACCATTGGCTCATGGTCGCGTTGGCCTCCGCGCGAATCGCGATCCTGTTGCCCCGCTCGAGCTCGACCCAGACGAAGATAAGCGAGCCGATCACGGCGACCGCAGTCACGATCTGCGCGACGAAGGACCACGCTTCCAGGCGGTCGCGGGTGGTAGCCGCAGCAGCGGATGCTGCATTTTCTGGCGGGATGCTCACCGGCTTGCATCCATCGGCGAGCTCAGCGCCTCTTCGATTCGATCCCGAAGTTCGGTTGCCGCAACCAGAATGACGCCGTCGACGATGTAGGTCGAGGTATTCATGACCGACACGGCATACACCAGGTCGCCGCGGAGACGCTCATCGCCAATCAACGAATTGGCGAGTTCGACCAGACCGATCTGGCCGGCCGGTGCCGGACAGTCGGTCAGGATATGGCGATGCGGGGGCTCGACCTCATGACAGACGAGAAGATGAGCATGGATATCGGGCGGGATGCTGTGTTCCAGCATGACGATATCGTCGGATACGTCCTGGTGCAGCCGTTGCAGATAACTGTCGGCCTTGGCCGCTTCGACCAGCGCGGCATTCAAGTTCGACACCTGGATGCCGATGAACACGCCGACCACGACGATCAGGAAATCGATGCCGACCGCGAACCAGTTGTGGGCTTTGACGTGTTCGATGACGCGGCGGAGGATCATGGCGCTGCCTACAGATCGGAAACCAATGAAGCGGCCTGGCGATCAAGATATTCAAGCAGCGCCCCCAGCCCTGAAAGTTGGTTCAGACGTGCATTCAGAACGCCGCGGAGGGCCTCAGACTGGTAGAGGCCGCTGGCCGAACCGGCGATAAGGTCAATGGAGTCTGGCGGCGGGCAGTCCTTGAAAAAAAGATCGGGGCTCGTGCCCGGCTGGCTCGGCTCGAGACTCGCCGCGGAAAGACAGTCCGTCATTGCGATACCGACACGGCCCTCGATCAAATGGTGAGTCAAGTCGGCATAGCTGGATTTGAATGTGAGCGCGATTTCAATTTCCCGTGCGGAATCTTCGTAATAGTCGCGCAGTCGGCGTTGCATCGCTCCGCCGGCGATCAGGCCCAGATCGCCGGCGTTCTGAAGTTCCTTATAAATTTGCGCCGAGGGCGCGAACGGCCATTCACCGCCGGCAATCCATGCATCTTTCACAAACCGCCACAGCGCATCGACATTTTCCGGCTGCTCTGCCCGGAGCACATCGTCAACGCGCCATGCGGCGTCAAATACTTCTTCGTACCATTTCCAACGAACCGCAAAAGCGTCGCGATCCGCGCGCAGATCGGAGATCAGTCGCTCACGTGCCGCCGTCGCATCAATTTGCTTCGTCCGCGCCTCATTCCAGTTCGACACCTGGATGCCGATGAACACACCGACGACCACGATCAGGAAATCGATGCCGACCGCGAACCAGTTTTGGGCTTTGACGTGTTCGATGACGCGGCGGAGGATCATTGGGCATCGCCTGCGATCTCGAGCGGGCACGCCTTCGCCAGTTGGGCATCGGCGGCGAGATCTGAGTTGAACACGTCCTGCGCCACGAGCCAGCGCCCATCGGGCTGGCGACGCCTTACCTCCAGAAACTTGCCAATGTCGACGCCGATAGCGCCGTCTTCAAGCGGAATGAATACACATGACCGGCCGTGGATGATCGCGCGGTCGCCGACGATCGAAATATCGTCCGGACTGAGAGCAATCCGGAAGCCAGCTTCGTTCTCCACCTCCCACGCCGCGATGGCCGCGCGCCCGGTCACCGCCGGCGCATTCGGCGGCATCATCACGGCGTCTTCCGTAAACTGGATTGCAAGTGCCGACCAGTCATTCCGGTTGTAGATTGCAACCCACTCGGCGATCGCGGCGCGAATTTCATTCTCGGCCACGGCAGCGGCGCCGACAATCCAGTCCTGTCGTGCCGGCGAAAAGAAATCGATGACGACGGTATCTTCCAGAATGTTGAACGCGTGCTCGACGTTGGGAGCAAAAACCATGATCTCGCCTGCTCGGAGCTCATGCGTCTGCCCTCCGGAAAGCACTTCGGCTAACCCCGAAATGATCCAGGTGGTCTGTTCATTGACATGATGATGCAACGGCACCACGCTGCCGGCCTTGAGCTCCCAGCGTGAAAAGGTGCTCTGGGTGCCGTGCAGCACCTGTCGAGTAATTCCCGGAGCAAGAACTTCCACGGGGATTGCGTTCAGCGATCGCTTCTCCGCCTTGATCAGCCAACCGTCCGGGGCTTCGGACTGCACCGACCTTGCCGCTGTCTCCGAATTCGACTGGGCAAACGCGCCCGTCGCCAGGATGACGAGCGCGGCGAGTGAAAGTGCTGCAGAAATCATTCTCATGATGGCTTCTCGATTCTTGTGGCATTGAATGAGGATTCAATCAATGAAGGGATAGCTGGATTCTTCGGATCACTCCGGATGCAGGTAGAACACCTTGCTCATGATCTGCCATTGGCCTTCGATCTTGATCAGCGTGAAAAAGTCGGTGAAGCGGTGGCCGTTCCAGTTGTGGAGCTCGATGCGCGCTGTCGCTGCCGTGCCTTCGATGTCGATCTGGATGTCGCCGGCTTCGAGGTCCGCGGCCGGGCCGTTTTCCTTGTGCCAGTCGTAGAACTGCTCGATGGGCTGGGCGAACAGGTCCGGGCCGACGTAGCCGCAGATCGTGGCCAGTACGTGGAAGATCGGGCGCAGGGTTTCCACACTGCCGGTTCGGCCACCTTCGACGTAGGTCTGCATCAGCGTCTCGATCCGGTGGATATCGTCCTCAGGGCTTGGCTTGCTCATCATTCGTTCTCTCTGGTTCACGTGGGTTGTGTTTGGACCGCTGTGCGGATAAAGCGCGGCCGCTTGCCGTAAGTCAGGGTGCGCCACAGCCACTCGGCAGGGCCGAAGGCAAAGAACTTCATCCAGAAATAGCTGAACAGGATCTGCGCGGTGAAGAACGTCACCACCAGCGGCACGAAGGTCGAAGCGCCGGCTTTGCCCGCCAGTCCGAGTCCGGGTCCGACCGACGTCAGGATCAGGATGATGGCCACGCTTTGGGTCAGGTAATTGGTCAGCGCCATTTGGCCGACCGGCGCAAACGGCCGAACCAGCCAGCTCAACCAGCCGCCGTGAAACAGCAGCACGATCGCGCAGATGTAGCCGGCCGCGATCATGGGCGTGGCCACGGCATGCAGAATGATCCGCAGCAGCTCGATCTGGCCGAACAGTGCGGTTTCGGGCACATCTTCGGTGAACAGATGCACGCTCTCCAGCAGCAGGCCGACGACCAGCAGTGGCCAGAGCCAGCGGCGAAAAATGGGCAGATTGTCAGCGGCATTCTGAATCCACCCCCGGCGAGCAACCCAGGCGCCCATGAAGAACCGGCCGAGGGCGTAGAAGATCCAGCCGAACAGTCCGCCGGTCAGGGCCCACCGCAGGTAGTCCTGATTCACCAGGGCGATAAAAGTGAAAAAGTCACCGGACTGCGCAGCCGCCTGGCGGGCCAGGATCCCGGCCTCGGCGGCAGCCGGATCGTCGAATAGCGCCGTGATTCCGCTGACCTCGAATACCCAGGTCACGAAAGGCCGGGCGAACAGTAGCAGCGTTAGACCGATCCACAAAAGTGCCCGATCCGGCAGTTTTCGGGAAAAGAACAGGATGAAGGCGGCGATGCCGTAGATATGCAGAATGTCCCAGCCGAACAGGCACAGCAGGTGGATCCATCCGATGATCAGCAGAATGGCGGCACGCCGGAGATAGATCGAGCGAAAGGGCGCGCCGCGCGCCTGAAGGCGTTCCATCTGGATCCAGAAGCCGAGCCCGAACAGGAATGCAAACAGCGTGTTGGCCTTGTCGTAGACGAACAGCTTCACCCAGAACTCGAGCTTTCCGTCGAGCGCGGCGGACGGCAGGGCGGCCAGTTGCTCGGCGGTGATCAGAACATCCTCGCCGCCGAACTCGTAGAGATTGATCGTCATCACGCCGAGCAGCGCGAATCCGCGCAGTACGTCCATCACGACATAACGGTCTCGCTTCGCCGTCGGAGAAAGGACGGGCATATCGAGCGTCTGGCTCATTGCTGACCTCCCCGGCGCCGATCGAAATTTCGGGGCGCATCAGAGCAGTGCACTGATAGCCCCCCGGATCGGCGAGACCGGTTCATGCACCTTGCGTTCACGGAAGCCCTCCAGCGAACCGCCTTTGTTCACCGCCGCCAGCCATTCCTCGGGATCGAATTCAACGCCAACTGGATTGACCTCGAAAGGCGGGCCGGAGATGTAGGCGTTGCACTCTTCGTCGCTGTCGAAGGCGTTGACCTGGAACTCCATCTGGTTGCCGTCGGGATCGGCGTAGTACATCGAGATCGTCAGACCGTGATGCACGCACCAGTAAGGCTGGATGTCGGTGGCCTTGCAACTGACGTAGTGATCGAACAAATCCTTCAGCGACGCATGCGTCCAGGCCAGATGATCGACGCCGACCCAGCTTTTCGTATCGGGATCGGCGCCTTCCGGGTCGACGACCGAAAGATCGAGAAAGGCGAAGCGATGGTGTTCGTCATCGAATGTCAGAAAGGACATCGCGGGGTTCTGATGCTGCACGCGTGCGCCGAACACGGCGCCATACCAGGCCAGCATCTCGGGCAGGCGCCGGGTTCGATAGACCACATGGGCCAGGGCTTTCGGGGTAACAGTCATGTCGGCAATCTCCCTATTGGGTATCCTTCCAGTAAAAATCTTTTTTGAAAACGCTTCCTCGGCGCGACCAATTGTTTTTTCAGTCATGGAAATAACGCTCCTCGACGATTTTGCCGTTGCGCACGATAAACACGGCAATCTCGCTGTGCGGAATCCGCCGCCCGCCGTGGGCGACCAGCATGTCGGCGAACAGCGCGAAGTGATCGCCGGTCACGAACGGCCCATCGAGACTCAGGTCCTCGATGCCGCGGGTCGAAAACCAGCGCAGGTTCTTTTCACGCACCGCGTCGATGCCGCGGCATTGCGCATCGGCACCATCGAGTGGTGCACGCGGCTCGATGCTGACCACGTCATCAGCCCAATACTTTTCACCTGCCGCGCGGAATTCACCGGCCAGCCACAGCGCGGTGAAGTCGGCGGCGACCTCGGCGGTTGTGGGCCGGGCTTCGCTCATGGCTTCGGCCGCGCGTCGAGACCGAAGTCGGTGTCGCCCGACCTATTCATCACCCTTTCGTCGCGAGGGGTCATCAGGCCCAGTGGCTGCGGCACTTCGCGATCGAGCGCACCGCAGGCGGACTCGACTGTCCGGCGAGGATGCGCGACCGAGCGAAACGCCTTGGACGCGGGACTGAAGGCGCCGCAGCAGGACGGGTGGCGAAGAAGGCGGGTCTGGACCCGGGCAAACCAGGCCCATCGTCCAGCGCCCCCCCCCAGGCCACCCACTCCTCGTCGCTCATGGCTTGACGGCATTCGATTAAAAGGTGCCCCATCCGGATTGCGCATCCCGGCCGCCATGCGATGACCGGCGTGAGCAAATGCCAGTGCGGTTGCGAGTCCGATGCCTCGGCTGGCGCCGGTTACCAGAACAGTAGCCATTGTTCTCTCCAGGGTGAGAAATACCCTTCAGCACGGAAACGTAGTCACACGATCTCGGTCCGTAAGCTGACCTGACCGAAGTGGCAATAGTTCTTGGTCCCTCGTGCTGAATCGCGATTGTTCAGCCTGGAGACAGCCTGCGTTGGACGCGCGCCGGGCGCAACGCCTGGAGCGTCAATCTTTCGTCAAATTTTCATGCTCTGGTGGCTGAGAACGCTTTCTGCTGCTATTCTCGATTCAAAAGTACGAGCGAGGCACGGTAATGACACCTTCGATCAAGAGTCTGGGTCTTTTCCTTCTGGGCCTGCTGGGGCTGCACCTGGGCCCGGTCTCAGCGCAGACCAGTGAGGCCGGTGTGCTTTGCAGCGAGATCGAGGGCGAGAGCAATCGCCCCGGCAGCATCGGCTGCATCGACGTACTGGCCTGGAGTTGGGGACAGAGCGTTCCGATAAACATCGGCGGTGGCGGAGGCCAGCCGACGGTCGGCAATCCCAGCATCCAGGATTTCAATTTCATCAAGACCATCGATACCAGTTCGGAAGATTTCTTCCGGATGCTGGTGACCGGCACGCCGTTCAAGGGAATCGTCGAATACCGACAGTATCGCGACTGCGGCACAGCCTGCCAGGCGCCCGAGCCCTACCTCACCATCAATTTCCGGGACGTCTTCGTCACGTCCAATTCCAGCAGCGGCTCAAACGGCGGCGGGCTGCCGAACGAGAGTGCCAGCCTGGCCTTCGTCGATGTGTCCTATTGCTATCGGCCGACGATCAAGGACGGCACGCTGGGCAGTCCTCAGTGCTTTGCCTTCAGCCGCGCCACCAACACTCCGATTCCGCCGTTCTGAGGTGAGTCGGAAACTGCAGATCATGCCGAGTCGTTGGCCTTATGCTTCGCCATCGGTGATGCTTTTCATCGTGCTGCTGGCCTCGAGTGCGCCGCATCAGGTCGAGGCGCTGCCATCAGGGGTCGGCGCCGCGCCGCCTGAGCCTGTGGTCCTGCTGCTCGGCCGCCAGTTGATCGAACGGCGTCTTGCAGCGTTTCTCGAGATTCAGCCCGGACGCTATCTGGCATCCAGCGTAATTCAACACGCATGTCTCAGGCCGGCAGTGCGGGGCGACAGCCTGCTACTGTTCTTACCGAATTCGCAACGCTGCGAGCAGATCATGCAAGCAGACAGGCTGATGCTGCCCCAGCGTCTTCATGCCATCACCGGAAGCCTCCCGCCGCCCGACCTGCAGGCGGGTCTCCAGGATCGACCCTTCCTGATCTTGACTGCGGCCACCCCGGTACAGCCGCAGGGCACGCAGGGGTGCATCTGTCCGACCAATTCCCCGCCCGAGGGCATGGTGGGCTGCGAGGTGCAGAGCCGCACCGCAGGGGCAGGGATCGCGGCAATCGATTACTTCGCAACGGATGCCGATGGCGATTCGCTATCCGCCGTGTTCACCCACCAGCGCGGCATCGATCCGATACAGCCCGGCCTGCCTCCGCCGCTTGCATCCTCGTGTACAAGCGATCCGGGCACGCTTCAGTGCACCGTCACAGGCAATGCGCCGGGCCAGGCTGGTGATCTGCAGCTGATGCTGGAAGTGAGTGATGGCGCTGCGATACTGAACCTGGTTTCGCTGCTGGAAGTTATGCCAGTGAACGATGAGCTGATCTTTATCGACCAGTTCGAGGTGCTGGCTTGTCCCTGAGCCTGAACGGCTGTCATGAAACCGGCTGACCCGGCGTGAATCGAGCCCCTCCGCCGGCCGTGCTGCAGCAACTGGAAGCGGCCAAGGCCGAACACAAGCGCGGGCGCCTCCTTGAGGCCCGGCGCCGCTACCAACGCATCCTGAAGCAGCACCCCGAATTGACGCCGGCACTGCATTTCCTGGGCGTGCTGGAGCATATGGAAGGCAACCACGAGGCCGGCTTGACCCTGGTGCGGCGCGCCCATGCGCGCAATCCGGATGACTACGATATCCGCAAGAACCTGAGCAACCTGCTCAACGACATGAATCGCTGCGAGGAAGCCGAGCCGCTATGCCGCACACTGGTTGAGCAGCGTCCTGACGATCCCGGCAACCACTCCAATCATTCTGTCGCCTTGCGCAAGCTTGGACGCTTTGATGAAGCGATTGCTGCTGGTCGCCAGGCGGTTGCGCTGGCACCGGATCACGCCGCCGGCTGGCATGCCCTGGCCAACGCGGTGGGCAGTGCCGGAGCGCTGAAGGAAGCAGTGGAAGCCTACGAAAAGGTCATCGCGATCGAGCCCGCCTTCAGTCCTGCGCACAACAGCCTGTGCCGTGCGCTGCTGCAGCTGGAGCAAGCCGGGGTGCTTTCGCGCTTTCGCCTGAGCCGCACCCGAAAGGCCTATCGCCGATGGGTTCAGAGGGTTCCCGATCACCCGACGGCTGCGTTCATGCTCGAGGTGCTGGAACGGGGCCGCATGCCCGAGCGCGTGCCGGACGCTGCCGTCAAGGCCAACTTCGATGCATACGCCGAGGATTTCGACAAGCACATCCGCTCGCTCGACTACCGGGGCCCGGAACTGATCGCCGAAGTACTGGCTCGCTGGCTGCCGGCGGCTAGTGCCGACCTGGATGTGCTCGACGGCGGCTGCGGCACCGGACTGTGTTCGGGCTTGCTGCGTCCATATGCGCGAACCTTGAGCGGTGTGGATCTATCGCCTGCGATGCTGAAGCGCGCGCAGGCCACCGGCCGTTACGATGCGCTGATCGAGGCTGAGCTCGGCAGCTTTCTCGATGCGCACCCGAGGTCGTTCGATGTCTGCGCTTTCGTTGACGTGTTGAACTACTTCGGCGACCTGAACGCGATTCTTTCGTCGGCGGCGCGGGCGCTCAAGCCCATGGGGCTGCTCGCGTTCTCGGTTGAACGATCCAGGCATCCCGGAAGTCAGCTGCATCCGACCGGTCGTTACAGTCATCATCCGGGTCATGTTCGTGCAGCAATCATGTCCGCGGGATTGCAGGGTCTCGAGCAGACCGAAGCGATTATTCGCAGCGAAGGGAATGCGCCGGTGCATGGGCTGATCATGTCTGCCAGAAGGCCGGAGTGAATCGGCATCCTTGAACCAGAGTCGCCTTGGCGGGATGCGCGGGATCAGGAGAATGGGCAGGCCGCGTCACTTCAGGACTCCTCTTCTTCATCGGTCTGCAGCCGTGCTCGGCGCTCTTGCTCCTCGGCGCGCGCGGTATCGATGATGCCCATGAGTTCGCTCAGATTGATCCCCGTTTGCTCCGGCACGTAGCGGCCGGTCAGGCGCGTGTCGGCCTGTAGCCGGCCCGCGGCATAGAGGGCCCACATTTCCTTGCCGTAATCGGTGTCGAGCAGATCCGGCGCAAATCGACCAAAGCAACGACGCAAACGATCGACATCACGTACCAGCAGCATCGCCGCGGAGTTGTTGGCGGCGGCATCGACCGCCTGTGGCAGATCAATGATCACGGGCCCGTGCTCGTCGAGAAGAATATTGAACTCCGACAGATCGCCGTGGATCAATCCGGCCGCCAGCATTCGAACCACTTCTGCCACCAGCTGGTCGTGATGTTGGCGAGCGGTTTCTGCATCCAGCTCCACACCATCCAGGCGTGGCGCGACCCGGCCTTCTGAATCCGTGATCAGCTCCATCAACAGGACTCCGTCGACAAACGCCAGTGGGCGTGGCACCCGCACGCCTGCTGCGGTCAGCTTGTAGAGCGCGTCCACTTCGGCACTGACCCAGCTTTTTTCCTGCTCTTTCTGGCCGTAGCTGGTTTTACGTGACATGGCGCGAGCGCGCCGGGTGTTGCGTACCTTTCGCCCTTCCTGGTACATCACGGCCTGTTTGAAGCTACGCTTGTTGGCCTCCTTGAACACCTTGGCACAAAAGCGCTCGTCGCCACGCCGAACGATGAATACATCGGCTTCCTTGCCGCTTTTCAGTTCAGCAAGCACCTCGTCGATCAGGCCGTCATCGGCCAGCGGCCGCAGTCTTGGAGGGGTTTTCATAGGCGTTCGTGGGGCTGGCAACCAAACCCTATGGTATTCGTTGTGAGCCACTGGGCGCGGGTCCGCACATCGGCCGAAGGTCGCACAGCGCCAAAGCCACTCCACGGGCTCGAAGCGGAAGCGCATCAGCCAGTATCTGGGAATCACGAGCTGCACTGCCATCGCGATCAGGCCAATCAGCAGCCATTGCCAGGAAGCGAGATGCTCGGCCAGTCCCAGACCGAAGACCAGGAAGACCAGGAAGACCAGGAAGACCAGGCTCATGACGATCGAGTGGGTCAGGTAGTTGGTCAGCACCATGCGTGCGGCCGGTGCGAAGGCGCGCCGCCACCGGGTGCCGCGCTGCCACAACAAGGTTAGTCCGGAGGCGTAGGCCAGACCCATCGGCACGCCGCCGAACGCATAGGCGGTGGTCGCGAACAGGCTGGTGCATTACCGCTGCGAGCTGCATGGATTCAGGCCGCCGAGGCTGGCGAACAGTGCATTGGTGTGCAGGCCGACGGCGAAGCCAATCACGACTACGCGTTTGCGCAGACGGGTGTCATCAAGCAGCTTGCCGGCCATCAGTGGGCGCCCGACGCAGGCGCCGAGAAAGAACAGGCCCATCACCTTCGGAATGCGCCAACTGTCCAGCACGTTCGGAATCCGGAACGGCAAGATTCCGAGGACCCAGTCGCTGTAACTGGCCCAGCCCGGCTGGCCGCATGGTATCGATCAGCGGGTCTGCCTCATCGGCAGCGATCCAGGCGAAATCACGAACGGCCAGCGCTTCCATGCATTCCCGGCAAGGCCATGCCACGCCGTGCATCGAGCAGCTCGATTCGTTTCGACTACACCGACGGCCGCCCTGAATCAGGCTGCATCCCTGCGTTACTGTCCATGTTGATCGGATGGACCCGTGTGACGGTGCTCATCCAGCGATCTCTAACTTGCAAGCGTGGCTGGGGATTCGGAAGTATTCGCGCATCTGGGCAATGTCGAACGAATAAGTGCACACGGAATCAGAAATAGGCCGATATGGCCTCAGCGAAGGTGTGCTGAATCTGTCTGCGCTCCGGCGGTGGGTCGGCAATTGCCTGCTGACCGTGCCGACCACCCGCGGTTCAGCGACTGGATGGATTTACGATTCGTCAGGAGGATGACAGAATCAATTTTCGACCGCTTTTATGGGAATTACATACTTGCGATGTACTTTCTGTGCTTGTCCGTGATGGCATCTGTAATGCCAAATCCAGAAAGACTGCGCTTGCCACGATCTTTGCGCCCATTTCGCATTCGATAGCTCCATTGGCGTCCCGGCCGTCAGATGTCTTGCATCTGTAGCGCAGCGAATCATCGGACTTTCTGACGTAGACGGTCGACGGGATCTCGGTATTCCAGACACCGCGCTTTTTTTCCAGCACGCACTCGCCGTTCGAGCCATCACTGAACGAAAACGCAATCGGTGTCATCGCGTCTTCAGTAAGCGTTGCTCATCCGGTAAACATCACCACAGCAGCGGCAGCATAAATCTTCCTCATTGGGTTTGCCCTTTTGTTTTCGATTAGACCTGGCCTGTAGCCCGCAATAGAAGTCTCGCAGATGGAAATTTTCCGAGTGATCGCGAGAGAGGATTCCAGGTTTCCGTGTCAGTAATCCATTGATTCATATCCGCAGTCGAGCTTTCAGAAACGATCTGGATCTCCCGGATCCTCCTGTATTGCCTTGAACTTCGACTCCTGCATTCCTTTGCTTATTGGGCGGCGCGAAAATGAAACCACCCAGCGCCTGTTACGCGCGACACAGGGTGTCGCCTGTTATCGGCTTCGAATCAATCCCGGCTGCGTTAATATTGCGTCAATTCTTGCACCAAGCGATTCGCAATTCATGCTGCGGGCTGGACTTGCTGTCGAGATGTGTCGCCAGGTGTGAACGCCGGGAACGACAACAGCTGGAGGTCGCCCCGATCCAGCGCAGCATTCATGGCCAGCGGATTGATTTCCGTTTCGTTGCCGGTCGGCCAGACGCCGAAGCCACGATCGCGGCCGGCGTGCTTGGCGCGGTACAGCAGTTGATCGGCACATTTCAGTGCCGGCTCCCAGACT
>Ga0100393_10002031_pt1 | contig 19787 bp, 13 predicted proteins | sample CryGeymeta201517_FD_81546 | JGI IMG/M metagenome (GOLD analysis project Ga0100393, IMG submission 81546) | Groundwater microbial communities from Crystal Geyser aquifers in Utah, USA - Crystal Geyser metaG 2015-17 | ecosystem: Environmental > Aquatic > Deep subsurface > Groundwater | place... | reverse complement strand
CCATATTTATCTGAATATTAATCCTAACTATTTTGATAAGAAAGAAGAATACTGATGCAGTAAAGGTAACAATAATCTACCTTACCAACCAGGGTAAGCGGAGGGTAAAGATAATTTAGAAACATTTTGTTTAAGGGAGTTATAAATCTTACCTCCCTTTACCGGCAAATTTTAATTAGCGGTCTTTCTTTTCCCGCCATGCCAGCCGGTATAGTGAAAATCATAAACCTTCTTTCCCCCATACGCTGCGCCCAGCGCCAGTAAAATGCCGATGCCAGAACCAATAGGCGCACCTCCACCTACAACCTCACCTCCCGATTGCGGGTCTTCCGGTGGATCAGGTGGTTGGGCGTCGAGCGATAGGGTGGAACACACGAATAACAAAGTGATGAGCAGCAAATGTTTCTGTATTTTTTTCATAGTAATTAGTTTTAGATTTTTCATGTTTCTTGAATATGAAGTCCAATTAGGTTTTAATTGATATAGACCTTTCTGGTAGTAACTGATTTTTCTGAGCCAAAGCGGACAATATAAACCCCCGACCTAACCGGAAGGCCTATGGAAGAAGACCCGTTAAGATCCAGCTGACGAACAAGAATTTGACGCCCTGCCAGATCAGTTACAGTAAGCACACCACTAACTGTTTTGCCAGACGAAGCCTGCAGAAAAAGCTGCCTGTAACTAGTAAACATGGAAACCTCATCGGCAGCCTCATAAGCTGCAATACCAGTGATTGACAAATGCAATACAAAACGACTTGCGTCGTCACTATCATCCCATGAAAAAGTATAATCCCCCAGTAAAAGATCCGTAAAAATATTTTCTTTCGTATCCTCAAGCACCACACTTTCCAGGTCGCCAACATCCTTTAAACCAATTCGGAACACACCTGGCTGTGAATTAGCAAAACCTAAAGGAACAGCAGCCTCAAAAGGCCTCACGTCAATACTCATCGGCCCGTCAGGCGACACACTGTAAAGCTGCGAAATGCCCTCAGTTTGGGTAAACAGCTTCCAGGCATCCTTAGAGGCGATTTTGGAATTTATTTAGGAGCGGAGCCCTGACATCTTATTAAAATAAAGCTTTGAGAGGTCGAAGGTCTTGATTATTCAAATTTCAACGGTTGATGTAATTTTTGCAGGGCAATTATTGATGTTTTCAGGGATGAAAAGGAGGGCAGGTATAATATTGAAACAATAGTATTTTATAAAAAAGACTTGTTTTTGATTAATAGAAATTGAGACTAAAAAAAATTTTAAGAAAAATTTAACACAATCATAATAATGCATTATATTTGAAGGGATTATACAGAATGAGCCACTTTCAGTTTAATTCAGGAGCAAATGAATTATATAAGACCAAAGATTTTGATGCTGACACGCGTCTTTTTAGCTGTGAAAAACAATTTTTGCTTCACCAAATAAAAAACAAAACACATGAAAAGAGCAATTATTTTTTCCATCCTTATGCTTGTTGGGCTGTCGTTTTCGTGTCAGAAAGAGGAAGATACTATTGATCTTTATGAAGGAGGAAAGCTTCACAAAAGTCCTTCAGGCGCTATCTATATTGCCCAATTGGAAGGCACTTTCAAGCAGATGGGTCGGCAATACGGACTTATGCTTTCAGATCAGATCCTGGCATTTTATCAGGAGGCTGTGGTTGAGCTGGCCATGAACGAAGAGGGAATGAGCTATGATGACCTTCTGGAATATGGCAGGGATAGCTATGATGATTTCCCGCAGATTTTTCGGGATTACTTCGATGGGATGGCAGAAACAAGCGGCTTAACTATTGAGCAGACCAAAATAATGTCGGGTGTGATGCTGCTGATTTACATGACAGGCTGCAGCAGTCTTTCCACCTGGGGTGATTACACTACCGACGGGAAAACAATTACCGGGCGCAATCTGGATCTGGTAGTCGGAAATCTGAGGAGATTCAGCAAGTATTATCATATTGTGGTCTGGAATCCTACTGGTTTTCCGGCTTCCGTTGCCAATATAGATTTTATGGGCGGTATTTTTTATCAGACAGCTATCAACGACAAAGGGGTTTTTCTGGAGCTTCAAAACGGTCAGGCTGTTGACACGAGCAATGCTGATTACAGGGAAAATACCAATAATATCTTGCTTGAAAGTCTGTTTCGCAATACGACCGCCGAAGAAGTTGATCGTTGGTTCAATACAACCTTACCTGATTGTGGATTGATCATGAATGCTTCCTTTCCGGATCATGCCGTAATTTATGAATGGGCCACCTACAGGTTAGCCACCAGAAGAAGTCAGGGAATTCTTTCGGCCAGCAATGATTTTATTGATCCCTCCTGGGTCGATTAACCCATTTTTATCTACGATTCCACCAATGAAGCAGTGCTAGGATATACCTGCAAGCGAAGAAACAATTTGCTTGCCCGTGGCGAAGAATTCAAGGGTCAGATTACGCCCCAGAAAATGATGGATATTTTCGACATGACGCTGCCATCAGAAGGTGCATCTTTCCCGGAGGAAGGGGTTTTCCGCACCATTTATTCCGTTGTTGTAAAGCCCGACGAACTTAAAATGTGGCTCAATGTACGTGAATATTCAGGATGGGAAGAGATTGATCTGAAACCTTATTTTACAAGCAGATAAAATTAGCAGCATCATAGATTTCTAAAAGGGAAAAAGGTGTTTAACGATTAAATTTCTTGAAAATGAAAACCAGGCAATTAATCAGGAAATTAGAGGAACACAAGAACCCCATATAGCCTGGCTTGACTGAGATTTAGGGAGGTTGTACTATGGTATTAATGGTATCATCAATCTGGGATTGGTTTTTTCCCAAACCTTCAAGGTTTTCTAAACAGAAGAATTAGTAACAGCGCCCTGAGATTTACTCCTCCAGTTTCTTCCTGTAATCCCACACCTTCTTCCCGCCATAAGCTGCGCCCAGCGCCAGCAAAATACCCAGCCCTGATCCGATAGGTGCGCTGCCATTGGCCGGTTGGTTGGTTTCGCCTCCATGCCCGGATGGTGGTGGCGGTGGAGCACCCTGAGCGAAAAGAAGGATTGCGTTTAGTGTAAAGAGTGCCAGAAATAGGATTTTTACTAAAGTTTTCATATGTTTATATTTTTTAATCGTTATAAATCAGTTTCTTATGGCAAAACAACGCTTAATAAACAATCACTTTTTTAGTAATCATTTGCTTGGCATTAAACAGCCTGATCACATACACACCGGCAGTTTTAGGCGCTGCTATTTGCTGCTGACTGGCAGCGTATAGTTTTTTATAACCAAGCAATTTGCCGTGCAAATCAAAAAGTTGTAGATCAGTAAATTCATCTACTCCGGTCAATTGCAGCAGTTCTCCCTGTTGCCAGATCATCAAGTTGTCAGATTCAGGCTTTTCATCCACACCTACCAGATCAAAGCGAAGGTTGAAACGATGACTGCTCTGACTGGGATCAGCTGCAAAAGCATAATGGTTATCTTCGAGTAAATTGTGCGTTGTACCCAGCAGCAGGTCTTCCAAAACCAGTTGGTTGAAATTCATCTCGGCTTTATCAATTGAAAAAGTGTAAGCACCCTGCACACCTGCCAGAAAATGCAGTGCCAAAGGTGCAGAGCGATCAGGAGCAGTGAAGCGAATGGCAAAATCCTTATCTTCTTCAACAATCCACAGCGAAGGTGCCTGCTCCACCATGCTCTGCCATTTGGGCGTACCGCCACTGTGTTGAGCAGAGAACTCCAGGATAGCTTCATCACTGCCCAGTTCGGGATGTGCCACCTTCATTTTCAGCACAGCCGAAACAGCGGCTTGCTGTTTCATCCATCCAGTAGCCCCGTTGTGCACCCTTACGTCATTGGTCATCTGCAAAGTGCCGGAAGATGCCGCCATCACAAAGAAACCCTGCATGGGCGGTATGTATTGAGTTACGCTATTTGTGCCGGATGAACCATTGCTGATAAAGGTGCCATAATTGGAAGCACTCTCATTCCAGATGTACATGGTATAACCAATACCAGCACCATCATCGTCATCTACTAGCATATCTCTTGTCCAGCCGCCCGAAGCTGCTTTCCAGTCGATGGAACTGGGATAGGGATTCCCCACAAGGTTGGCTCCGGCAAAACCTGTGCTTCCGGAATTAGTAAGCGCAATAGACTGATTACCAGTGTTGGGCGTGCCAACAAAAGCTTTAGCATTCGTATTGTGATTAGCATAAGCCACCAAATAGCCCCTGGCAGGCGTAAAGTTTATGCTGCCATTCACCACATCAAAGTACGGGGCATTGCCACCACCACCAGACTGATTTTTTTGGTTGATCCACTCATCAGTAGGTTCGTTGTATAGGTAGAAGTCATAGCCATTGGCATCTGTGAAGTTGCCGGAAAGCTCTTGCTGAGCTACAGGCGATGAAAGCAAATGCCAGTCGTTGCTGTTGCCAGGGATGGTGAGCTGATGGGTAATAGTGCCGTTGTTGGTCACAGTTCCTTTAGTGATGAGCGAACCGCCAGAGTTGACCGTTAGGCTTGCACCACTATTTACAATGAGGTTGTTGCAGGAGGCGCCGGTTCCGTTGGTGATCACCGGGTCATTGGCCAGGTTGGGGATAACTATGTTAGCATTCGTTGTGGGAACAACTCCTGAACTCCAGTTTGCGGCAGTTGCCCAGTCGGTACTTATCGATCCATCCCAGACAATTGCTTCATCCCCCAAAATATACTCTGTGCCGGTTTGACCGGCTAAAGTAAGCGTATTTGCCCCCTGATCTAATGTAGCATTTCCCTGAGTCCAGCTTGCTGTAGCATTATTTGCCCGATAGGCCATATCTAAACCGGTTTCACCGTAAACAGCCGGATGCCCATCATAGTTATAAGTTAACGAGTAAGTTGGTGAAGTTCCACCGGCTATAAACACGCCAAAATAGTGATCAGGATATAAAATCACCATATCACCCGGAGGCGTTGTCACATTGGGTGCAGCATCCACCCGGTAAATCTGAACGCCATCAGGCGAGCCGGTAATTGTGCCAACGGTTACATCATCGCCATCAGTAGAAGCTAAATTTACACTCGATGGTGAGCTGTAATCAGCAATACTAACATCGCCAATGGCCGCGCCCGAGGTTACCCAATCCGCATTGTCCATGTTTTGTAAAGTGCCGTTATTGCTGTTGGAGGAGTTATCGCTGAGCGTTGTTCCGCTTCCGTTAGTCATTTGGTAATAAGCTACCAGCCCGCTTTCACTGCCGGCAAGTTTTTTACACATATTTTCTTGAATTTGGGTCTGCGTGCGGGCGACATTCCAGATGCGGACTTCGTCCATTTCTCCATTGTACCACAAAGAACTTCCGCCTCTCGCTCCCAAATAAAGTGGCAGAGTCGCATTACCGGGTGCATTATTTTCGGTTACCTCAAGTTTATTAACGCCATCGACATACAAAATGAGTTTATCGTTTGTATTATCGAACACACCAGCAATATGATGCCAATTTCCGTCTGCCCAATTGAAAGATAGTGTAGGATTGCCTGAAGACCTGCCATTAAAAAGGACTTTTAAACTTGAGGAAGTTGGCGCCGTCAGCTGATAGGTTCCTACTTCCCAGGTTCCGGTTTCAATTAAAATCACATCAGTGCTGAAAGTTTCCGAACACTTCACCCAGGTTTCCAATGTAAAACTTGAGCCTCCCATGTTGAGGGAAGCATTTGCCGGAACTGACACATATTCATTCGTCCCATCAAAGTCGAGGGCATAGTTGGGCGTTGGAACAGCGGCATTGCTGGTTGCCTGCACCTTGGGATTATTCGCTGCCGTGGTGGTCAGATAAACCTCACTCCCGCTGCTGCCATTGTACTCAAATACCTGGAAAATGTAATCGGTGCTGGCTGTTAAACTGGTTACGCTGACGCTTGACCCGCTGCCATTGTAAACACAGTACCAGCCGGTGCTGCCAATTTGATCCCCGCTGCTGAAAGCGGCATTTGCTGTATAGGTCGTATTATCAGCGGGAGAAGCTGTTCCTGTATTCGCCTGTTTGGCAAAAACGGCCCGCTTACTGCCATTGCCATTGGTCCAGCTAACATTCATTTGTGTTGCGTAAACCTGGCTGAATACAAGATTCGTGGCTTGTGTTGTAGGAACAGAAATGGTCTCTGTTCCCAAAATATATTCCGTCCCGGTTTGACCGGTTAAAATAAGTGTATTGGCTGTTGTATTCAATGCAGCATTTCCTTCCGTCCAGCTTGCTGCGGCATTATTTGCCCTGTAGGCTAAATCTAAATCATTCTCATCGGTTATTCCCGGATATCCTTCGTAATTGTAGGTTAAGGTATAAGTTGGTGAAGTGCCCCCGGCAATAAAAACACCGAAATAATGATCGGTATATAATTCCGTCATATTGCCAGGAGGAGTTATTACGTTAGGAGCTCCATCTACGAGATAAATTTGAACCCCATCGGGCGAGCCGGTAGGTGAACCAACCGTTACATCATCGCCATCGGTAGAAGCCAGGTTAACGCTTGTAGGAGAATTGTAATCAGCAATACTAACATCGCCAATGGCGGCGCCAGAGGATACCCAATTCGCATTGTCCATGTTTTGTAAAGTGCCATTATTGCTGTTGGAGGAATTATCACTGAGCGTTGTGCCGCTGCCGTTGGTCATTTGGTAATAAGCCACCAGCCCGCTTTCATTGCCGGCAAGTTTTTTACACATGTTATCCTGAATTTGGGTCTGTGTGCGGGCGACATCCCAGATGCGGACTTCGTCCATCTCGCCAGTGTAAAATAGAGAACTGCCACCTCTCGAACCTATGTATAACGGGACTGTATTACTTGCCGGTGCATTTGTTTCTGTTACCTGCGACACATTCACACCATCATAATATAAGATGAGTAAATTGTTTGTATTATCAAAAACGCCTGCAAAATGATGCCACTTGCCATCTGTCCAATCAGTTGTATATGAAGCTCCATTAGCGGATGAACTACCGTAAAAGTCAACTTTCATAGTGTTTGAATTTGCTGAGGCAAACTGATATGTACCTGTTGTCCAGTTACCATACTCTAAGGGTAAAATCCAACTACTATGAGTTGATGAGGATTTCACCCACATTTCAAGCGTAAAACTTGAGCCTCCCATATTGAGGGAAGCATTAGCCGGAACTGACACATAATCATTCGTCCCATCAAAATCGAGGGCATAGTTGGGTGCCGGTGTGGTATTCGTTGAGCGCACTTTGGGGTTATTGGTTGCTGTGTTGGTCAGATAAAGTTCACTCTCGCTGCGACCATTGTATTCAAATACCTGGAAAATATAATCGGTACCGGCTGTTAAACTGGTTACGCTGACGCTGGAACCGCTGCCATTATAAATACAGTACCAGCCGGTGCTGCCAATCTGAGTTCCGCTGCCAAAGGTGGCGTTTGCGGTGTAAGTCGTTCCGTCAACCGGCGAAGTGGTTCCTGAGCTTGCCGCTTTGGCAAAAACGACCCTTTTAGTGCCATCGCCATTGGTCCAGCTAAGATCCATTTGGGTTGCATAAACATTGCTGTAGACAATATTTGAAGCCTGCGTTGTGGGGGCTTCGGTTGTCGGTTCCGGATTATTTATTAAAGTGGGATAATTAGCGCCGTCTCCGCCAATAATCTGCCAAACATTGGTAAAATCCCAGTTGGTAAAGGTGGACTGGGTTTGCATTTGGCTTGTGGTTTTTGCTGTGGCGCCATTGCCGCTGCTTTGATTGGAAACATCCGAATCAAAAAAGTTATCGTTAAATGTTCCTTCATCTAATCCGCTAAATCCTTTATTAGTTGGGTTAGTGGCATTAATATAGGTAACACTACCTGTGCTGTAACAACGTAATATCGTTCCAAGCCCATAAAGGGAATACCCATTTATCCCGCAAAAAGCTCCAATGCGTGTGTCGTCTGATCCGCTTGCGCGGGAAACATTTCCGGTGCTGTAACAATCGGATATGGTCACTTGCCGATCATTAAAACCAACAAAGCCTCCTGTCAACCCTGACCCTACTACATCGCCGGTACTGTAGCAATTTGTTATATTGTCCGATGCTCTCCCGGCAAAACCTCCAACATTGTCGTTATTTGTTCCGGTTACAGTTGCCGAACTGTAGCAATTTGAAATTGTTCCTTCGCCCAAATAACCACAAAATCCGCCTAACCTTGTCATAAAATGACTACCTGTAACAGTTCCTGTAGAAAAGCAATTCTCAATGAAAGAATAACTCATTCCAATAAATCCTCCTGTAGCATTATAACCTGTTATGTTAACATTGGTTAATCCAAGATTGCTTATGCTTATACTTACTGCAATTCCAAAGAAACCATTGTATTCCGAACTAGGTCTGTTGATATACAAACCATCAATGGTGTGGTAGTCTCCATCATAAGTTCCCGTGAATTCATTGTTATAATACCCGATGGGTATAAACCCTCCGCCATCATTATAAAAATCACCACCACTTTCAAAATCAGACGATTGAAATGTGATATTTGCCGTCTGTTTAAAATGCTTCGACCATTCGCCGGAGTGTTCCGACAGATACTTGAGGTCGGTTTTGTTGGCAATCTGATAGGGATCGCCGGAAGTGCCGCTACCTCCACTGTAGGATTGCGCTTGTAAAATAAGTGATCCTGAGATCACCAAAAAGATTAGGACTGTAAGTTTTTTCATCGCTATTTTTGGTTATGGTTTATATTCATTTTTTTAGTTCAAATGGATGTTTTCACTGCTATTTGAGCAGCCTTTTTGGAGGCCAGCTGAATGATTTGCTTGAGGCTTACCGGCGCTGCCAAAAACTCATCAAAGCCACACGCAAAGCTCTTGGCAAGTTGTTTGGCACTGAAACTTCCGGTATGAATGGCAAAAACAGCCTTACCATGATCCTTTAATGAAAGTAATGTTGTTTTTAAGGCTTGTATATCAGCACTTTTATCTGTCACTAAAATCAAAGGGTACATTTCCGGATCGTTAAGAAAAAGGATGGCTGATTGTGCCTGCCAAACAGGAAACATCTGCAGATCGTGAAAGGGACGGCGCTGCTTGTCAAGGATATTGAACAACAGTTCCTGCTGGCTGTAAATTAAAATGCTGATTTTTCCCGACATGGTTTAGGCTTTTAGCTTTTGCATGCTAAGGTAGGCAGGTAAACAGCTGTTGGTCAAGCAAATTGGGGGTTAAAAATCTTCAGTTATTCTTCGTAAGGAAGCATAACGCACTGAAAAAAAGATAGATAAGTGTAAGAAAAGGACAAATCAGGCAAAAAACAGGCGCAAATTTTTATGATGTAATAAACAGTAAATCAATGTTATAGATGAACACACAAAGAAAAACAGCAGATGCCAAAAAGCGTACAAAAAGGGTTTTGTAACGCTGTTTTTTTTAGCTTAAATGAAAATTGTGGGCTGTAAATCTTTTGGTAAGCGCTGAGGGTTCATGAAGCAGAAGTGCCAATCAACCATTTTTGTATGTAGCTGTAGAGGATCGTTTTGGTTATAGGTTTGGCCATATAATCGTTGCAACCGGCATTTACGGCTTCGCGGATAGAGCTTGGCGTGGCATAGGCAGTGAGCATAATCACAGGCAAGGCCGGGAATTTGGCTTTTATGGCCTTGGTAGCTTCAAAACCCGAAACTTGGGGCATCATGGCATCCATCAATACCAGGTGAGGCTGATGCTGCTGACACAGATCAATCGCCTCGGCTCCATTGGAAGCATGAATAAGTGTGATTCCGGTAGGTTTGAGAGCCAGTTCAAAAAAACGGTAATTCTGCTCATTGTCTTCGGCAATAAGTAAAGTGAAGGAACTGAAATCTGGTGTTGCCATAGGTTGATGTTGCTATAGGTTAATGAGGAAGTTGTTCAGACTTTGATTTGATTCTAAGCCCAGTTTTTTTCTGATCTGGTGACGTTTTTGATCTATCGTTGAAAGTGATAAAAACAGGAGCGAGGCAATTTCTTTCGAAGGCAGGTTCATGCGTAATAAGGCGCAAAGCTGCAGTTCGCTTCTGCTCAAGTGGGGTGATATTTCAAGCAGTTTTTCATAAAAGCCATGGTGCATTTGTAAGAAGATCTGCTCAAAATCGGCCAGCGGATTTTGTGAAGCTTCGCGACATACTTCATCAAGGGTTTTTTCAAATTGTTCCTGGTCTTTTTTTCGGCTCAATTTGCGCTGGAATGGACCAAACTTTTCTTTGATCGTAGCTGTTAATTGGATAAAGTAGATTTGTTTAAGCGATTGATACACCAGTTCCTGATCTTGCGACTCGAGTTTGGCTTCCAGTGTTTTTTGTTCAGCTTCTTTGGCTGTTAATTCCAGTTCAGCATTTTTAATTTTCAGCGTATCCTCATGCTGGCGTGCCAGCGCAAGTTCGTGTTCCTTTTCGCGAATGTGTTTTTGCTGACGCATCAGCTTGTAAACCCCCATCGACACAAGAACGAGAACGATGATGATAAAAATGAATATAAACGAAAGTCGAATCAGGAAATATTTTTCTTTGTACAAACCTAACATTGTCTGTTTATAATTTTTCATTTCCTGTTGCACAACGAGCTCCTTCATCATCAACGATTGAAAAAAAATGTCGTCTTGCGCCTGATATTTTTTGAGCTGATCAAATGCTTTCTGTGCTTTTTCGTGCATCCCTTGAGCATCATAAATTTCAGCCATAACATTAAGTGATATACCAATAAAAACACTATTTCCAGCTTCTTTAGCATCTTCAAGGCATTGATTATTCCAATGCATCGCCGATTCAAAATCCTTAGTTTGGAGGGCTGACCAGGCAAGGTTTGTCATAATAGCCAATGGTGGATTGGGCAGGCGTTTGGTGCTTAATTGATAAGCTTCTGTAAGCAGATTGGTTGCTTCCAAATAATTGCCTTTGTGTAAAAATACAGCACCAAGATGAGTCAATGCATCAACTTCTAGTTGATAATTTGTGGATGGCCTGGCAATAGCGAGTGTTTTTTTGGCAAAATGCCAACAGGAATCAAGGTAGCTTACATGCTCCTGATGGTGCATATACATTTCAAAATATATGGCTGCCAGGCCATTAAAGGTTTGGCCTTTAAGTATAGGGGGTAATGCTGTTTGCTTTGTTTCAAGGTTCGATTTCAAAAGCTTAATACCATAGGCATAATTTCCGGTTTGCCTGAGCAAATTAGCAAGCTTTACCTGTGTGCGAAAAACTTCCTCGTGGTATTCCTTGGAAGTATAATAATAAAGTGAATCGAAAAGAAGCTTTAATTGTTGATAGTTTTGATAATTTTCGGCAGTTTTTACAAATTCGGGTGCATATTCTGAACCTTCGAAACTTGAATTATTTGATATATCATCCTGCAAATCAGGATTTTTATTAATTGAATCACAGGCAATAAATCCAATAAAAAAGATTAGTGCTATTTGAAAAACAACTTTTAACATGTACTGGCTCCTGTAGAATAAAATACTACCTTAAATCCAGCGTAAAACTAATAAATAATGTTGATTTTGAAGCTCTCAAGATATTATTTCAGGATGAGTGAGTTAAAAATTTGTTTTTGAAACATTGTTTTCCGGTAACATACAAATAAAGTCACTCAACCGCTGTAATAATGCCGTCCCTAGCGGGACTTGGGATAATCAGGGTTAACTTTTTATTCTACCCCTATTTTGTCCCTAACGGGACAGTCCCGCCAGGGACAAAATAGGGGTAGTCAGCGCGTTAGAATTCAAGAAAAAGTCCTGTAGGGACGACATTATAATTTACCAGTCAACAATGATTTTTTTCTTCAACTATACTATCAACCCTATTAGGATTGGTTTTTCCCAAACCTTCAAGGTTTTGGAAACCTTGAAGGTTTGGGAAACAGAGGAATTAGTAACAGCGCCCTGAGATTTACTCCTCCGGCTTCCTCCTGTAATCCCACACCTTCTTTCCGCCATAAGCCGCGCCCAGCGCCAGCAAAATGCCCAGGCGGGAGCCAATGGGTGCGCTGCCATTGGCAGGTTGGTTTCCGGTTTGGCCATGTTCGGATGGCGGCGGAGGTGGCACCTGTGCAGTTAATTCAAAACCAATGCTGGCGAGGGTTACAAACAGTATGATAATGATTGATTTTTTCATTTTAAATGGTTTTAAGTTTGAGTGAGATGTAAATTACAATACAATCACCTTTTCTGAATAAACATGTCCGTTAGTTGTTTTGAGATAAACCAGATAGACTCCAGCTGGAAAATCAACATGGTGAGATTGATTTAAGCTACTATCCAGTTTAAACGAATCCATTTGCTGGCCATGGATGTTTAGGATGGTTATCTCGCCTGTCAGGTTATTGTTGTTGATAACATGAATCCCTCTGCCATTTGAATAAACATGAATTGGATTGGAGATTGTTTCTATTTCGGGCAGACCAACCGGGGAAAAATGTACTACAAACCTGTTGGGGTTATCATTTTCGAAAGCCGCGAAAGTATATACCGGATTTTCTGACAGATTTTGGTTTTTATTCAACTGCTTATCCAATAACCAAACATCCAATTCAAGGTTCTGTTGCTCATACATTTCGATACCGAAGTTTAGTCCCTCATTTTTTATAAATGTGAAAGGGATTGTTGTTGTTTCTTCCAGGTTTGGCATGCTGTTTAATGCCATGGGCATTTCCTCAATTTCAGAGTAAAACATTGGGGCATAACCCGACAGGAAGCTGCAATCATATTCTGTTTCGTAACCCACACTTGATTCTGGGTTAAAATGCAGCTGACTTTCCTGAAAAGAAGTATTGTCGAGATTGACTGCTTTTAACTTTATAATAGGAAATTCGGTACCTTTATAGAAGGCTTGAGAACTATGAACACGTTTACTTTTGGGGATGGTAACAGAGCCTGTTGTAGCATCCGTACCCTGAATCAAAAATCCGTTGGTAGCAGGGATAACTCCTCCGGGATTAGCAGCAATAATTGTATAACTTCGTCCTGCTTCATTCCAGATTTGAATACTTCCTCCAATATTGGTTTTAGTCCATGTGTCATCCCAAGTCAAGGCACTATTAAATGGATTGCCCAGCAAATGCCAACTGTGGTTATTTGTTGTTCCTCCGGTATTTGTTATGCCATTAACCGTAACATCCTCTACGTTGATACTCCCAGTAAAAAGTTTTGTCTCGGTATTTTTATAGGCCACCAGATAACCATGACCCAGCTCAAAATCATCGCTGCCATTAACTTCTGTGAAAGTTGGACTTGTTGATGTATTCTTAAAGTTAATCCATAAATTATCCGGTTCACTCCAGGCATAAAAGTCGTAATCGGCTGCTGTGGCGACAACGAAATTGCTTGATGCAATGTCGAAATCGGCTACCGGCGATGAAACAAAATGCCAGCCATCATCCCATGTGCCCCAGGTAGCTGCTTCAATGTAACGTTCTGTATTTACACTTCCTGCAACTGACCCATTAACAATAAGTGAACCCGTGCCGGAGGCCCCCATGCCGGTGGAGGCTACAGCGAAATTACCATAATTGAAAAAGTTTCCATTGATTGTAAGATTTTCGCCTGCGCTTACCTGTATGGTAACGTCACTGCCCACCACCAGGTTGTTCAGGGTTTGCCCTGTTGAGATTACGGGATCGTTGCCGCCCGAGAAATCGTAAAGTCCCACATTGTCGGTGGATTCGGGTACGCCGTCAGTCCAGTTTGTTTCTGTTGCCCAGACGGCACTTGTACCTCCCAGCCAGGTATTAAAGGCTTTGGAATCGACCCAGTCGGAGCTTCCGTCCATATTCATAAGTGTTCCATTATTACCGTTGACTGTAGCATCATAAGCGGTTGTTCCGCTGGCTTCGTTTAGGCGGTAATATGCCACCAAATTGGTTTCATCTCCATCGAGTGTACGGCACATATTTTCGCGGATTTCAGTAGCGGTGCGAACATCATTCCACATTCGCGCCTCATCAATAATGGCATTGATACTCCGACCAAAATCAGAACCAATACGGAGTTCATCAGTGTTCACTGGAACTGTATTCGCTGTGCCGGTTGTTGTAACCTCAATACCATTAATATATACATGACGGGTTCCATTGTTATTAACTGCTGCAATATGATACCATGTGTTCAGGTTATTAATGACAACTTCGGTAGTCGTTACAGCATCAAAATCAATTTTTCCATCTGTAAGCATCCGCAAAGTATATCCGATGACACCTTCAGTTTGGTATTTACTGATAATACCAACATAAAATCCATATGCACGGGGATAAACCCAGGCTTCTAAGGTATAGTTAGTCTGCAAGTCAAGTGCATTATTATCGGGGATGGCTACATAATCATCACTTCCATCAAAATCGAGGGCATAGTTATTGGTTGGCTGTATATATGAATTTACTGTCCAATTGCTAAAGCCGTCTATTCCCGATAGCGTGATAGTATTATCGGCTCGCGAGACAATGCCTCCTTGTGCACTCCAGTTTGTACCATCGCTTGATTTAAGCAATTGGAAATTTGCTTCTTTTAAGCCATTCAACTCGGAATCAAGATAGTTAAATTCCAAAGTGGCATTCAAACCGGTGTTTGTGCTTGGTGAAATGGCATACCGTCTTAAAATACTTGAAGAAACATTTCCACTTGCCTGAGCATGAGTACGTGTAATTGTTGTGCTTCCCATATCGGCAGAAGTGGTAATTTTCGCACCCAGCCCCGCTACATCTTCATCAATGTTGTTTAAAGTACGGATAGTGGTAATAGATCCGGTTGTTCCGGAAAAAACTCCGGCATCTTCAACCAAGGTAGCAGAACTTCCGAGTGTTATGGTTTGTCCGTTTAAATCCATATCTTTTTCCAAAAGCAAATTTCCGTTAACCGTAATTCCGGAAGAAAGGGTTGGTTCGGAAGTAGAGGATATAAGCAAATTATTAACTTCGAGTGTTTCACCATCTATGGTTACTTCATTATTACCAGTCCAATTATAAATGCCAACATTATCGGTTGAAGCAGGTACGCCGTCTGTCCAGTTTGATGCGGTTGACCAATCGCTGTTTGTCACTCCCAACCACGTAGTAAAGGATTCGGAATCGACCCAGTCGGAGCTTCCGTCCATATTAATAAGTGTTCCGTTATTACCGATGCCTGTAGCATCATAAGCCGTGGTTCCGCTGGTTTCATTCAGGCGGTAATATGCCACCAAACCGCCTTCATCTCCATCGAGGGTACGGCACATATTTTCGCGAATTTGTGTTGCTGTGCGGGCTGTGCTCCAAATACGAACTTCATCAATCTGGCCATCAAAGTATGTTTCATTAACGATATAACCATAACCAATGTAATAATATCGGCCATCGGCTGAACTATTCGCACAAGCACTGGTTAGGCCAACTTTAAGCCCATTAACATAAATAGTGCTTTCACCGCCAGAAAAAACAGCTGCTATATGATACCAACTGTTTGCTACTAATTTATAGCCACTGTTATTAATTTGCCCGCTGCTACCAGTATATGTTCTGCTAACAACCTCACCACTAGAATTCATTCCAATAGACAAATATGTAATACCATGTGCTGCAAAAACAGATTCCTTAATTACATCAGGCCGCACCCATGCTTCTATAGTCAAAGTTGAGTTTGCACTAACAGCAGTTGCATTCGTGCTTATTACATAATCATCCGTCCCGTCAAATTCCAAAGCATTGTTTTGAGCTTGTACTAAAGTTAGACTAAGTATAAAAATAAGTAGTAAAATCAGGTTTTGCGTTTTCATTTCAAAATTATTTTAAGGTTTGTTTAAGCAATGTTACAGTATCACTAACAAGAATCGATTTTTCCACTGATACATCTTTTTTGGTGTAAAGGTTTTGGCTTTTTGAAAATGTTTAGGGTTATTGTTTTTTAGATTTGTTTTCACTTTATCTTTATTGCTCAAATTTAAGCGCTTTAAAAAAAATATTTTCTTTGTTATTGTAAAGATTGATCAATCTTTACAATGAATAGCAAAGTAAAAAAGTAGCTAAAATATTGCTATTTAAGATGTTGAAAAGTAATGGGTTAAGACAATAATAAAGGTAACCGTATTCAAAAAATTATGATGAGTTTTAAACTGATGATACCAAGCAGCGTTCTTTTGTTGATGATGGCACTGCAGCTTTTTGCAACAGATAGCCCTGCACTTGACGCCCATGACAACATAAGCCCACTGCTTCAGCATGCGCAACAATTGGTGTTTAAAAATCCTGATTCTGCATTCGTATTGATTGAGCAGGCACGCTCATCCGATGGTTATGCAGCAGATGAAAATGCTCAAGGCCTTGTTTACTACCTGATGGGCAACATTCATTTGGTGAAAGGACAATATCCCAAAGCCCTTGAATATTACGAAAAATCTTTAGCGATCAGGCAAGAAGTCAATGATTTTGCCGGGGTTTCTGATCTTTATTCCAATATGGGTATTATTTATGCGCGCATGGGCGATCAGGAGACTTACCTGTCCTATTTGCAAAAAACTTTACAAATTGACAGGGAAATGGGCAATGAACATATGGTGGCAGTTGATTATAACAATATTGGCAATGTATATTTAAACTCCGATGAGCCGCATGAAGCCCTCACTTATTACAAAAAGGCGCTGGAATATGCCGCCATCCAAACAGATTCCTCTTTGCTGTATGCCATTTATGGAAATATTGGTAATGTGTTTATGTTGCTCGAAAAATATGATACCGCGATGGTTTTTTCACAACAGGCAATACAAATTGCCGAGCAAACGAATAACAGCTTTGAACTTGGGACAGCCTATAAAAACCATGCTTTGCTTTTGGGCAAACAGGAACAATATGACTCAGCCCTGTTTTATTATGATGCTGCCATTCAAATACTGGAAACAACAGGAGATAAAAGTCGTTTGGCTGGCGTACTGAACGATAAGGCCCGGCTGATGATAACACTGGAAGATGCATCACAAGCCTTAGCCATTGCAAGTCGAAGTCTTTCAATTTGTAGAGCTTTAAACCACATGGCATTAAAAGCCGAAGCACTGGAAATTCACGCATTGGGTTATGAGCTACTTGGTGATTATAAAACAGCATTATACTATCGGAAAAGCTATGCTGTGCTAAACGACAGTCTGAATATTTCAGGCAAGGAAGCTGCACTCCAAAAAATGATGCGGCTATTTGAGGTGAATGAGAAAAAACGTGAAATTATACAACTTGAAATGAAAAATGAATTGGAAAGGAGTCGCAACCACTTGTTAGTTCTCACGATCCTGTTGGTTGTTGTCTTTTTGATTGTTTTGTTTTTCAAAAATAGAAAGTTGCATAAAAGCTATCACTTGTTGCTTAAAAAACAGCAACAGATAGCAAGCCTAAAATCCCAGCAAATAGCAAGCAAACAGTGGCAGACGGAAGAAACAACTGATCAAAAGGACTTAATTACAAGGCTGGAACAATTGCTTGAGCAGCAAAAGGTCTTTCTGGATGCAGGTATTTCGCTCGATACCTTATCCAATATTTTAAACACCAACAGAAACGCGCTTTCGGCTGTAATTAACGCACATTACAACAAGCACTTCAATATGCTGATCAATGAATACCGGATAAATGAAGTGATACAATTGTTAGCTGAAAACCATCACAAGCGATTTACGCTGGAAGCCATCTCAAAGCAGGTTGGATTCGGCAACAGGGCAAGCTTTAATGCCGCTTTTAAAAGATTACCGGCGTAACGCCCACTTTTTATATCAACAATATGTGAGTTTAACTGAAAATGCTGCTTTAAAAATTTGCTGCCGTGCTTAATGCTTCGGCCAGTCTGCCATCTGCTTGCTGCCATTGTTGCAATTTATCGAGGGCCTGATCAAAATAATAAACCTGTTTGGAATGTTCGATCTCCTTGAAAAGCCTGCCCAAATTGCAGTTTATTACGCCCATGCTTAGCTTTACGAAGGCGCCATCAACAGAGGTTTCAAAAGCGGTGTCATACGAAGCAGCCTGCAGATACAGCTGCAGTACCATTACATTGCGGCCTTTGTCGAGCCACACATGACCGGTGTTCATCAATACGGAACTTATATAGGCAGAATCCTGTATTTCAATAAAATAATTTTTGGCTGCATCCAAAAAGATCAGCGCACTGTCGAGTTTGCCTATTTCGCGATAAAGGCCACCGATCTGTTCCAGACTTCTGTTTTCCCAAAACATCAGCTTGTGTTGGCCAAAGAATAGCTTACTTTTTTTAAGGTAAAACAATGCTGAATCGGCTTCACCCTGATTGCCTTTGGCTATGGCACTGGCAAAAAGCAGTTTACCAAAAAGCAAAGGCTTCACGGCGGCAGTATCCAACTGAAGTCCTTGCCCGACAAAATATAAGGTGCTATCGATATTGCGATACCAGTATTCGGCTGCCAGATCGTAGTAGTATTGTGCTTTTTGGTTTAGATCGGTACTGTTTTGGAGTTGTTGATTCCAGTAATGTGCGGAGTCGATTCTGGTGGCAGAAAGTAATTGTGATGCAAAAACAAAAAGCAGACTCAAATTGGGAAAACGAGCATATGCGTATTGTTGCCAGCCTGATTTCATAGCTGTGTTAGCTTCTCAGGCACAAAATTAGAGGATTATGTTCTTTTTTAAGAAAGGTTTAACAGGAAAATAAGCGAGTAAAATTCTAAAGAATGCTTTTTGATTGCCGGAATTATTTTTCTGCGATCAATGACGTTAACTAATGATAGGTTTTCATTAATGGAGATGATAAATACATGAATATTTATCAATGCCTTGATAGAAATCTAAGTAAAACTTATCAAGCTCTTGACAATTCAGCCTGTCTTAGTAAAACGGGAAAAAGTAAAGCTACATCAAAAAAACTGCCGATGGTTTAAGCCACCGGCAGGATGAAATTATTTAATCAGTAATGAGTATTTTAGTAGAAATTTGTTGATTGTCATGCTGATACCAGATAAAGTAAATACCCGGATTAGGCATAAACCAGCGTTTGAACAAACCGTCGTTTTGAAGTTCAAAAGTTTCTATCAATTTACCGTTGGCATCAAAGATATTCACCAGCGATTTACCCTGGTAAGGAATATGCAAATGAAGCCAGTTTTCAGCATGATAAATCAACACCTTTTCGGCAGGATGCTCACCCACGTTCACAGGCGGGAGAATGGTGAGAGTACCAAAGTTGATGCTGATAGCATAGTTTGGAGTTGCAGGCCCATCCAGAGAAGCCAAATCCAATCCAATCTCATTTACATAAACTCCCGGAGGCGATGAAATATCCGTTGTTGCCAACACAAAGGTCACATTATCTGCTGTGCCTGAGCCACCTGTGATGTCTGCCATCACATCAGATCCTGCCAGTTGATGAGTAAAATCAACAAAGCTAAACTCAGGATCTGTTTCGCCATAGCCTCTTTCGGCATCGTTCACTGTTATCACAAGGGGTTTTTGGTTTATTGTAGCAAAAGCTTCTGGTGCACCCACAAGCGTAAGCAGATAGTTTGAGGCCTGTGGGCCGCTCAAGTTGGCTTCAGCAAGCACGACAGTTTTGTCGTTACCCGCATTGGCATCCATAAATTCAGCTTCCAGACCTGTGAGATTTACATTATCTCCAGGTATTTTCCCGACAAGTTGAAGTGCGCTTCCGTTAATCAAGGCTTCAGTATTGCCATCATATACCTTGTCAGCAACATCATAGCTGCCTGCAATACTCAGTAATTTAGGAAGAATAGCTGCTACATCAGTAGGTGAATCTTCCAGCGATAGCATATAATTTCCTGCATCAGAACCACTTAATGAAGCATTAGTTAAGGAAACAAGT
>Ga0100393_10002029_pt1 | contig 19795 bp, 13 predicted proteins | sample CryGeymeta201517_FD_81546 | JGI IMG/M metagenome (GOLD analysis project Ga0100393, IMG submission 81546) | Groundwater microbial communities from Crystal Geyser aquifers in Utah, USA - Crystal Geyser metaG 2015-17 | ecosystem: Environmental > Aquatic > Deep subsurface > Groundwater | place... | reverse complement strand
TTCAAATTGGATAATATTTTATGATCAATTTCAATATAGTGAACATTGGACGCGTAGATATCCCCTATTTTGACTTAACCCCAAAATTGGGACCATAACCCCAAAATTCAGTTTTTAGACGAAGAATAGAATGGTCTTCCGGTTGCTTCATTACATGGTGAAGAGGAAGTTATGCTTAGTTGCAAGAGCAATCTTCCTTGTGCGAGGCCACACAAAGAATAGTTGTGATAGGATGTTCAACCTTTTGAAGAAGGAATACAGGAAATCGGACGTCCACACCCCCAAGGATCTCTTTGAAGTCCTCAACAAGCACAAGGACATTGATGTTATAAAGCCATGGGGATTCTTTGACTGGAATACTATGGAGAATCGATTCATGAAAGTACCAAAGAATGTAAAGAAGCAACATGTCTTTACAGTGGATTCAAATCGCAATGGCAACCTCCTCTACTGTCAAACGACTCACGGAGAGCCAGAGACAACTCAGGAACTGGTGTTAGATGAATACAAAGACAAGGACTGGGGTGCAATTGACTTTGCCACACCAAACAGGATTCCTGAACCCAGATTGCAAGACATCAAGTGGAAAGAACTCTATGACAAATGGAGGCCTCTTGTCCCTCCTTCCAAGCACAAGGACTGGAAATTCTTCAGCACTGACCCTGGAGTGAAGAGGCGCGCTGTTGTTTCCACTAATACAAAGAAATCAAAGAAGTTGAGGACCGAAAGAAGCAGAACGAGCACTGAAGAGGAAGCTGTTGTTGACGAGGACGAAGCCATCGTGGCAACGAGAAGAATGTCTGCTGAGAGCGAAAGCCATGTCGTTTAACGAATAACCTATTAAAGCACACATTTTCTTTTGCAAATCTAATAGCCTATACATTAGTTATTGTTTTTGTATGCTTAATAGTTAGTTTCATGTTGTTTACATGGAGATATAGCCGGCTTTATGCCATTGTCATCTTTAAAGTTGATTTTCTAAAAACAAGTATTTTGGTTTCTCCGGACGACGTCCAGATTTTAGCCCCCGGTTTCTATTGCGCCAGTCTTAGATGATGTAGTTTACCAGGTACTAGAGTACCTGGTATCAAGGATAAAAATTCTCACAACTTCCGCAAGATGTGGTGTCTCTTGCTACCACCTACAATAATACTAAAAATGAACTTTTGTTCTACTGCTGGCTACGAGTAACACTCGTACAGTAGCTAGTACTTTTAGCTTGTAGCTGCTAGATTACTACTGTACGTAGTAGAGTACCATAGTACGTAGAGGCATAAGCCATCCTGTTATTTTGAGGACTTTGCTCTCGTCCAAGGAAGGGAACAACCGACAGCAACAACGCTTGCAATTGTATCCTTTTTCTGTTTGCTGGATCAATGTTCAAGGCTGGAAGAGCAACCACTGCCGAGGGGAACAGGAAAAGCCAAACACAAACGGCAAAAAACAACACGCACTGTATTTTAGCTAGTCTAGTATTATAGAGGTATTGCTACAATTCTAATATAAATGATATTGATACACAATAGTTGCATTCTTGATTTAGTCTATCAATCGCTGCTACGCTGCCTCTGCAACTTCATATTTGAATGTCGAAGGTGAAACATTGATTGTGGCATACTCTTTCTTGTCTTCACTCGTCACGCCTTCCTTTCTGGGAGAGGAACGGCTCGGATGATCCCTACTCTCTTGGACGGGTCTTGCCGCATCTTCTTCCTCTGAATGTTGCTGCTCGGCTGATGCTGGGACAATACAACTATCTTCTTCTTTTTCGTTTTGCTGGCGGATAATGTCATCCAGAATATCTTGAACATCAAAGACAGCGTCCATGTCGTGGTTGCGACTAGAAGAAAGAGCAACAGAGAAGAGTCGGCTCAGATCGTCCAAGGTTTCCATCTCGGAGTGCTTGCTTTCTAGGGCGTTGTAGATACACGCCAAAGCCAGGATAGATGGAGGTGTGGTTATCAAACGAGGTTCCGATACGGCCAGTTCTGTTTGAACTTGTGCCAAATCCAGCAGCGATGACTTGTCTTGGAGAGATACTAAGCACGAAGGAATGCAGGTTACAAGCTGGCGGCAAAAGGAGAGGGCAGTGGGAGGATTCACTCTCCAGTTAATGCTTTTCAGGATCGTGCGTTCCATGGCCTCAATGTCATTGACAGAGCACAGATCGCCGCTGAGTTCCACGACGAGGTCAGGCTCGATGGCTTCTGGTTCGTGGGCCTTGATGGCAGTGTACAAACAGGTCATGCCGGCAATCTTAAACTGGCGGGGTGTGGTAAGACAGGCTCGACCACCATCCGTTTCGAGGAAGCGATCGAGATAGCTGAGGGCCGTTGCGACAGTATCGCGCTCGAATTCAAGGTAGTCGACGACTGTGATGCACCAGTTAACCATGGCAGCACGGCACTTGGCACGACGCTGTGCCACCTTTTTTTGGTGAGCGGGAAGACCATTCAGGTAGTTAGCTTCGATGCGATACGCATTCTCTTCTTGCTGGCATAAGGCCTGCAATGTAGAGGTGACTCCTTCAGAGGTGTTGCTGTAGGAATGTTCCATGGTGGTTTTTGTGGTGTATTAGAGCGAAGACTGTCTTAGTGATATTCTAGTTTTATCAATCGGCAGATTATGCACATATAACTCTTCTCATTCGTCCTCTTCTTGCTTCTTCACTGTAGCTAGTGCCAAGTGCTGATGCCACTGCTACTGCTAGTAGTAGTACTCCGTAGCTACTAAAAAAATGGTAATACTAGCTAGCATTAGAACGTGGTGCCAGGTACCATACAGTATTACCCAAGTACAGCCAGCTCTTATTATTTGGTACTACAGTCTATGGTAGTCCAGGAAAATCGAGGTGCTAAAAGCGCTTTGATCGCAACCGAAAATGCCAAATCAGTTTGTTCTTCAGGCATTTACGTCCAGATATTTATTGCAGGTTTCACTTAACACTGAATCTTGGAATATCACCAACTTACTTATCAAATTATTTCTGACGAATGCTGACTAGGTACTACTGTAGGTACCGGTACCAGTAGTCCTAAGATTCCGATCCAACAGGGTCATCTACCGTAACCGCCTTATTACTGGTAATGCGCAAATAGCTTGTAAGATTTTCAACTGTCATAGCTTTTCAGCTACCGTATCTGATACTATGGTACCTGGTAGTCTAGCTACTAGTAGCTACCGGCAGTAGCTACGGTAGCTAGTACCACAGCAATCCTATAACTTGACAAAGAGATAAAGAACCACGTCGGGATGACCCAAAGTTAATAATGATGTTGATCTACTTTGAAGCAAGCAAGGAGGGAAGAGAGAGTACTGTACTACCAACCACCACCCAGTACAGAGTACTACCACCACTCGTACCAATACTACTGGCGGGTAGTGTTGTACCTGGTAGACTACCAGGTACCCTGGTAGTCACTGGTGACATACGGTCGGTTTACCTGGTAATGAGACTTTTACTATCGTACTGGTACTGTACCTGGTCGTCCAGAGCTGCCACCTTGCGTTGAAGGTGAAGGTGACCACTCTAGCTAGACTACCAGGTACTGTACCTGGTAGTCTAGTCTTGTACTAGTAGTACTAGAAGTAGATTTATCTTCCGTATAGTACCAGGTAGCTGGTACGGTATTAGTTTACAGTATGGTAGGTTTGCATTGATCGTAAAATTCATCGATTTACGATGCTGTTACCTCGCCTGCGGTCGATGTCTGAAGCAACTATTTAGCTAAGAATAGCTAGGTGGCTACGTGGTACGGTAGAAGTAACCCCAAAAACTTTTCTGTAGAGTAATAACTACTACCAGGTAGCAACCGGTCACCAACGACTTTGAAGATCTAGAATTGCTTCGGTGTGCCGGTCGAAGCTCTACTTTTCCACTTCATGAACTTTGCTGCACGTGCGGTCTTGCGAGCGGACCGTGGTGCAGAGCTTGACATTTGAAATTCACGAGTTCGCAGTGAACGCCCTTTCAATGATAACCAATGCAAAAGGTGTCCTGGTTTGAATGTATAATCTACCACTTTACTAGCCTCCTGCAGGGTAACCGGAGAGCAGCACCACAGAAGGTTTCTGCTTCATCAGCAAGTAGCAATCGATGCAAGCTGTGGTGTGCCTTTATTCTAGCCTCGCTGCGCTCGACAAGCTAAAATCGAGTAATCGTACAGGTAATTATGCTATTATTTATATATATACATTCGATAGGAAGCTACCTTTTGTAGTAATCGAGTACTTGGGAACTCTTGGAAGTCGCCTTCTCGGACCAACCTGCTTCCGTCTTCCATCTCACTTGTCGTCGCTTGAGCAATCGGGGCTTTTCTTCTATGGATACACCGTGTATCCATTCTCACATGTTGCTATGAGCTACTAGTACCCTACAGTTGTTCGGGAGCATATTATGGTTTCTGCAATTGCCTTCCCAATCAAGCGCCAAATCTTGAATGTAAAATTTTGTTTCAACTAGGCGTGCATTCATTGGCAGCAGGAGGGTGTATTCATGAAGTATCATTTTTCGCCACCGTAAAAGCAAGTCGTCTAGTAGTATAGTTTTGCGTTGCCAGCTATTCTTGCATAGCTATTCCAAACCACTAATGCATACTTGTTTACGAAAGCGAAATGCGAAATAACAAGGACGAGCGTAAACTGGAAGGAGCACTTGAAGTATCGACGCAAAGAACTCTAAAACACGTGTAATAAAGGCTCTTCTAATAAAAACCTCCATTTTTGTTTCAAATTGAAATCTAATTTATACCTTCTGGTGCGGGCCGCACCAGAAGGTATAAATTAGAATTTTTATACCTTCTGGTGCGGGCCGCACCAGAAGGTATAAATTAGAATTTTCGCACCAGAATCTATGAATAATTACAATAATTTGCAATTTTACCAGCAAAAGACAACAGTGCATTGCGCAATGTTCACTACTAGTACTCCTGTAAAATAGCCGGTATACACTAAAATGCGGCTTCGTTTTACGTTTATTGTCTGCTGTACGTACATCTTTATACATTAGGAGGGAACACAGTGGATGCGGCGCCACATACACCACCTTGCTTGCATTTGTGCCAACGAATCGATCGTTCCGTGTTCACTCAAAAGTATCCAACCGTAATCAAAGAGGATTTTGAATAAATCACAATTTTCAATTCCAAGAAAACCAGCCACCGGGAGGAGTTTTGCGCTTGGGGCTGACAGAGGCATCGTCTTCTGTTTTCTGAGGAGGAGTGCCGAACACCTCCCGCTGACGTTGGTGATGGTTGTCGCTCGGGGATTCTCCATTCTTCGTAATCAAGTTTCGGCGAGCCGATCCACGAGCCGAAGATCGTACATTGAAGGGACGGATGGGACGGACAGGGGTTGTAATGGGGGCTCCTCCTTTGCCATCTTGAGTGAATCCAAGACGGTCCATGTATGCGAAGAGCTCTTCATCGTCGGCTTTAGCCCGACCATCGTCTCGGACCTTCTTTTCCTTGTAAGCCGAATTCATCTCTTTTTGACGATCCATCTGGTACAGGCGCTGGTCGTTGAGTTCTTTACGGGAAGCCTCGCGATCAGCAAGATAAGCTGCCTGGGCGGCTTTCTCTTCTTCGAGGGCTAACTTACGTTCTTCAATGGCCAATCGTCGGTTCTCCAATGCGACAGTCGCCTGTTCTTTCGTCAAGTCACTGAGGTCAAGGAGTGTGGCAACCGGTTCTTCCTCGGGAGGTGGCACCTTGACAACAATGAGTCGGTTGACGTCCCATTTCCGGTCATCTCGAGCAAAGTCCAACCCATTGTGGTCAACACAGAGGACATCATGACGAGAGCTAAGTTCATGCTTGAGTTTCTTGGCGTCATCATTCATCATGAGACGAGACATCAAGAATCCGTCTTGTTCAACAAGATCCAAAACTTGATTCACGGTGAAGATTTTCTTGTACGGAGTGTTTTCTCCTCCGTTGGATCCAAACTTGACAAGAATCGGATCGTCACCGTTACCTTCATCCCAGATGCGATGCTTCGTGATATCTTTATCAAGTGGGACATAAAAGGTGTTCTTGTCACGAGCGTCCTGAATAAAGGCAGTAGTTCCAACACGGTTTTCTTCCGTATCGTTGATCGTATTTTTCTTAGGTTTACGACGTAACGAAAGCTTGCCTTGGTCGGAACCATCATCCGTGATGGTGGCATTCTCGATGACTGTCCAGATGAAATCCACACTCTCCTCCGTGTAGCAAGTTTCAAACTCTTCAAAGTCTTCTTCTACCTTCCCGCGGACTAATTTGGGACGACGCACTTCAACAACATTCTCTTGATTGACGATGACGCCATTCAGGTTTGTAAAAAACTTCATATTATTTTTGTTTTTGATGAGTGGATGCGAAATCTAAGAAAATCAAAAAATGTACCATGCCAGCAGCCAGCAGAAATGGAGGCGAAGTACTCGCTCGTCACAGCAGCAGCTCCTAGAGTACAGTAGTCTGCTGAATTTTTTTTCACGCTTTGTTTGAATTTGCCTTTGCTTGTTCCAAGTGTGTTTGGCAGCACGAGCATCTGACATCTGTACTCTCGTGGATAACATTTACTCGAGTACTTATATATTTATTTACTTATTACCAGTAGTATTTAGACTCGTCAAGTATGCGCGATCATTATTATTTGCTTGTTTTGATCTACTACTACTGTACTAGTCTACTCTACTAGTGTAGTAGACTACTACTACTACTACTAGCTACTCTAGCTAGTAGAGAGTAGAGTAGTAGTATAGCAGTAGCTACTAGTTGTACTAGTAGTACTACTAGTAGCTACTACTAGCTAGCTACCTACTAGCTAGCTAGCTACCTACTAGTAGTAGTAGTAGTAATAGTAGTACTACTAGTAGTAGTAGTAGTAGTAGACAGCAGTAAATACTTGGAATTCGAAAACGTCAACTATCTTGCTCTCTCAATCGCAACAAGGCAAGAAAAATGTCGGCTATCAAGAAAAAAGCTACCATAGGATACAGATTTCTGCTCCAGTAGTTTTTATAAACAAGTTTTATCACAAATACACACATCTCTGTGTTCAACAGTCTCCCAGGGACTGTTCTCAAATAATAAGCTCAAGACATCAAGTGCAAGGACTACGAATAAATCTAGCTCAAACCGTAATATGTGGCATTACATATTTATTATTATTGTTATTTTTATTATTAGACCTATGATGTTGTGTAATGCTGCGCCTTTGTAGTACTACTAGCTAGTAGCTACTACTGTAGTACCTTGCACACACCATCCAGATTGGAAGAGGTGTGCATGTGCAATTCTTGACTCCCTCCCGTGAAATACTAGACTACCAGTTAATTACCACCACCACAGTAGATTACTCTACTAGTACTACTACTACTACTACTACTCTAGCTACTACTAGCAGTAGACTAGTAGTAGTAGCTACTAGTCTACCAGCCATTAGTAGTAGCTAACTACTACTACTACTAGTCTTTTTAGTCTAGTAGTACCAGTTTTGTTGTTGTTGTTCCCCGATCTGGTCACTTTCCTTCCACCTGGGCTTATTTTAGACAATGGTGTTTCGTTCCCTCCGAAAACCCAAAACCCTCAAACTAAATAATATTTACTCCGAGTAGGTCTACTACTACACCACCACCACCAATCTACAAGTAGACTAGTAGCAGGAGTACCCAAGTACCCTTGCTTGTGGTAGCTGGTACTACCTCTTAGCTAGCTAGTAGTAGTTGTACTAGTCTATGTACAGCCAGTACTGTAGTACAGTGATGGTACCATGTACAGTAGTATCCTCTGTTGCCACCAATGACAAGAACAGAAGAAGAAATAATAATAATGATGACAAAAAATGTACCAGTACAAGTATTGACAACAATGTCAAGAGATAATAGGAGTCTCCTCATGTAATAATAGAAAAGCGACATGAATGGCACTGCAGCAACGACAGCAATACCAACATTTGTTTGGGTAACGAGTGGTAAAACCCAACATCATGCCACACTGCTACAAGTGGAATCTGATAGTGGACGCAAGCTCATTCAGTGGTCTACATGTCAAAAGCAAGAATGGATTGATGCGTCTGTACCCATTGTTACAGATACTGGAGGTCGCAATCGAAGGAATCGTCGTGGAAAGAATAAGAATGACGTAGTTGATGTAGTTGATGGTGCAGATGTTACTAGTGCTGTGGCTGTGGTTGGAACGACAAATGCTAAACGACGAACTAAACAGCAGCAAGTTCTCAACAATAATATGATGATCCCTGATAATATCAGGCCAAAAATCAAATCGATCACCAGAACCACAGAGCAAATATCAACGGTAACTCCCTCGCACTACTCTGAGCGAACTCCTTACAGCGATGTTGCGAAACGTTTCACGGACAACAACAACGACAATGACAACAACAACAACAACAACAACCACCACAGCAACAGCAAATGTGTTCATTCTATCGACTGGAATTGGAATACACCGTCACCACTACAATCACCATCATCACTGTCCAACAAGAAGGACAAGGATGAACATGGTTTGTCATCGTCCCAATGCAACTCTGGTAAGAACGACGTTGACAACAACATCAGGAGCAGCAGCAGGAGCAGCAGGAGCAGGAGCAGCAGCAGCAATTCCTTCTACCAAGACAACAAAGTAACTACTACGAAAGCTTATAAGACGCTGTTCATACCAACAACAACAACAAAACCAACAACAAAACCAACAGCAACAGCAATAGCAATAGCAATAGCAACGACAACTTGTACACCTTCCAGTACTACTGGAGCTACTGCTACTGATGATGCAACTGATAATGCAACTGCTACTGCGACGGTAACCCCACATTCGATTCTGTCCATCCACAAACACCACAACAAACACCACTATTACAACAACATCAGCAGTAATAACAATGATTATAGTACGAATAATAACAATGAGTCTGCCAACGACGAGCGACGATACTGTAATGGTAATGGTACTACATCAACTTTGACGATGACTGTGACAATGAGTCCAACCAAGAATCGAAAAGACAGCAATCAGCGGCAAGAAAGTTATGACTTGCTCAAGATTGATGGTAGCTGCGACGACAACAATGTTGATGTGGATGTTGATGTTGATGATTATAATGATGACGAACTAGAACTTGTTGCTACTACCAATTACAACGAGAATATTGATAGTCCGCAGCAGCAAGATCAACAACGCAAAAGAAATTGGATGCAACAGCTACAGCAACAAACAACTCGTCGAGTATCGCACAAGTTACAACAAAGTGCGACAACAGCAACAGCAACAGCAACAGCAACAGCAACAGCAACAGCAACAGCAACGGGTACAACAAGCATACGTGCAACCTGTAACAACACCAATAGCAACAATAGCAACAAACGCAACAAGCACAGGCCGTCGCCTAGTATTCTGAAACAAATGTACAAACAAGAAACACAACAAGCGAATGTATTTGTTACAAATCTTGTTTCACCGCGACGACGACAATATCGCCGTCGTAGGGATTCTCCTCCTCCTCCTCCTCCTTCTTCGTCTTCTTCGTCTTGTTCTTTACCCACGAAAACAAAGGAAAATGATGATGATGATACCCAAAAAATGCAAGTTTTTGTATCTCACAGTTGTTGTCGTCTTTGTTCCTGTGTCATTATCTATGATGGTGTATCGTTTACTCACACGCTCGCTCGCTTGCTTGCGTGTGTGTGTGTGTGTGTGTGTGTGTGTGTGTGTGTGTGTGTGTGCGGTTTTTTCTTCTTTCTTTCTTTCATGATGCTCTCTGTCGTCTGTCGTGTGCGGTGTGTAACCGACAATTTTCTTTTATGGTAAAAACGACCACAGCGGACGATACGATGAATTTCTACGTCACTTTATGAATATTCTTCACGACGTAGAACACGATGGAGAAGTTCGAATGGATGGTATTTTACAATTGATGAAGGAATCGAAAACAACCATGATGAAGAAGACAGCAACAGCTGCTGCAGCAGCAAGAGTGAATGCCAAACATGAAACGGGAAACAATACGGCTGATGTTGTTATTGCCGATGATGATGATGATGATGATGCAAATCGCTTCCAAGAGAAACGAACATTGTTTACAGCATTTGAGGTAGAATCCTTCATAGGGCGTCTTTTGGATGAAGGAACTATCATGAAGTGCGATGGTTTTGTTTATTCCTGCGTTTAGCTTTTTTGAAGTGGCTGTGGGCTGTGTGAGACTTTGGTCAAAATTTGTCTGCTGGTCAAAATCTTCGAGAATTTTTTCGACTAACTATATAATAAATAAATACTAATAATTAATATTCGCTCGGTTGTAGGTCTACTACTAATAATAATGGAACGTGGAACACCACCACATCAATAACACCTGCTGAGAATTCTTTTATTTTGGCTCATGATACCGGACGTAGTATGTCTGCCGACGTTCTGTGTTAATGTGAGGAGCAAGGTTATGCACTGCAATCCTCGTAACCTATTGCCAGAAGTGTATGTTTCAATAAAATGCGCATTTCCGTCAATACAGCCTGTTCGGCAAATTCTTGTAATTTTGTACTATTGCTTCCAATTGTATTTGAGTTTGTGCTTGTGTTTGTGCTTGCATTATACAGGTCGGAACAAAGTTCGTTGAGAACTCTGGGATCCCAAACCGGAAATTGTAAGTCGACACCAGATACGCTTTGTTGTACCCAGTCTTGTACGTCCTTGTCTTGGCTGTAGGAGGCATGCTGCGTCGCCAAGGTCACAATGGAAGCCCTGATTTCTTCTAGTGGCAGTGCTTCCGCTCCGTCCGGACTACGGAGAGCACTACCGGCCCAGTAGTCGGCATTGGCAAAACCCTTCATTCCGAATTCGGACGGGTGCGGACCTTCCCTTCGATGTACCAGGGCGTGCACGTAGCTTGCGAGACACAATACATGTTCCGGCACCGCCACAGGAGGCCCGTACGCAAAGGGCAGTTCGTTTGGCCAACTCAGCGGACTCACGAGATCGTGTGCTTCGTCCGAGGCACCCAATCCCAACAATATAAGTCCCGTCGCACATCGACTCAAATAATCTTCCGTAGTGTTTTCGGCATAGCCATCGCCGCGAACCAGAGCTATAGTTCCAACAACGTCTTGAACCAGCGGTGAATTAGAATACGTCGCACCAGTTGGTTGGTTGCGCCGAATCTCTGACATTTCAGGTAATGATTTGTAGTACAAATTTGCGTACGAGTCGGGAGACAGTGGCATTTCCATACGCTGAATGGCTTCGACTATACTCGGCGGAAGTTTCCTACCGCGGAATGACGGCGACGCTGACGCTGACATCGTTCACAGGTAGATTGATTTAATGCCTTTTTTATACTGAATGACCCGGTATTTCAAGTTTTGGTTTCTTTATGGATGGATGGATGGATGGATGGATGGATGAACTCAGAATTAACTTGATGGCTTGATGGATTACAAAATTAATTACAACTTGACAAAAACTAAAATTGTACTTGCTTAAATGGATGGGTCCCAATCTTGTCGTTGGTGCAGCAGGCAACTAGGATACCTTCGCGTTATTGGTAGAGGAGTCTATTTTTATTTATGTATTTATTTATTGTTACTGGTAGATGAATGATGTAGTATCAGGAATCAGGAGGAGGAGGAGTGTCATCTTGAAATATTAATATTATTTTTTACTCGATTATTTTTTCATAAAAATTTAATTTCAAAGTACGTACTACAACTCAGCGATTTATTTATCCAATTAGAAAAAGCTACTCCGGAGTAGCTAGTATTAACGAAACAATCACTGTCTTCATGTATTCTACGCTATTACTAGACTAGCTAGTACGCCAAGCCCGTGAACAGCTGCATTCGCCATGCTCGAGTCAATGAGACTATCAGTCCTCGTTGGCAAGATGGTTAGTATCACAGAGGAGCTACAGTAACTAAGGCAAAGTGCATCAAAACAAGAGCAACCAGTGCAGCTATTTTTCTAAACATCTTAAAAATACTCACTTGTTTTCCCACCGCCAGAAACACAACCGACCAGACCACCATGGCCGCGCTCATTCCCGGACTGGGCTGTGGTGGTTTCTACTCCTACTGTATCTTTCTGCCTGCAAGAGAGAGAGTCGGCATGCTAACAGGGCGGAAGTCGTGAGCGCTACCACTGCCAGTGGTTGAATCTCACTTACTTTCATACAAGAGTGCGTTTAAACTATTTTTTATTCTTCTGTCGAGAGGAGCGGCACCATTAACTATCCGTACATCCGTAAGAGTTTCTTTTCAGAGTCTCATGGTGGAACGTAATAATTCAATGTAGACTCACATGCAGGCTCCAGCTAGCTCTAGAGAAAGAGTAGGGATGACCGTACGGTGTGTTGACTGGCATAGGATATGATGCAGGAGTGAAGGGTTTCAATACTACTAATTGTATCGCTGATTTTTAGTGCTTGACAAAAGGACCTTTTCCTACCTACTCCGTAGGAATCATGACATAATGACTACAGAAAATTCCGTCGGCACACAGCTAAAAACAATATTTTTTATTAATAATATTGTTCACGAGTTCACGAAGACAAGGCAAATTGAGCCCAGGTGGAACCATGGCAGTTTACCTTGTTTCGGATTAGCGATATTCATGGGACTCAAGGGTTGAGTCATACGTACTAGTACTCAACTAGCTACAGTACCAGGTAGGCCGTAGTACGTAGCCTAGCTAGGCAGCTAGTACTACTACTCTACTCCACTAGTAGACCACTAGCTTGCCTGCTTTGTGCTTTGTACCCGCATAATAATATCTAGACAAGTCCTTATCCACTTTACTTTATGGTTTTACTTGTTATCAGCCACCATGACCTCTAAGCCGGCTCCACACCTGAGTTAACAGGTTAGCAAGCTACTACAGGTACCTCTTACCTCTCCCCCTGTAGTACCCCTGTTGATGATGCGAGTTACCGGAACGACAGCCACCACGGCAGCCGGAAACGAGAAGACGATCGATCGATTCGGTTCGGTTCCCATGAAACCAACTCACAAGCTTTGAAAGACTTTGACAATGGTGCCCAAGCCAGATACGGCCGAATACCAAGTTAACTTCCTCATCTACAAGAGGACCTTGTCCCTCATTCGCAAGCAGGGACGAGGACGAGACACCAACCATCGTACGACATGCCATAGGCCAGAAATCGATGCGAAAAATTCCTTCGTTCGATCACCAATCCCAAAACTCAACCAAACCGAAAAAGCACAAGTTGTGCCTTTTCAACCCCTACCACTACACCTACTACACCTACTACTACTACTACTACTACACCTACTACGGTACTACTACTAACACTTCGTCTCAGCCGATCGAGTGGTTTTACGATGGAATTATGTCCAATGCAGACAAATCTTTCCATTCACATCGTACTATGTTCTAGATTTTAATGACCCCTGGAGCTATGGTCGTTGAAAGATCCTCAATGTTCAATAATAGTTGGTACTACCATACAGTAAAGAAGGAAAGATCCAACGAAACGCGATACCTACTGGTACTACTCCGGAGTATTACGTACCGTATTAGCTGCCCTACGAATGGACTCTCAACTCTCAACGACAACCTACTCAACTACTGTACAACCTACTACTACTGCATACGACTACTACGAGTTGTAGCTGAAGAATTATTACTAGATAGAGAAAGCTCACTCTTTCTTTTGAACTTCTTTATTGCGTTTGGCACTGCAAAAGTTTTTTCGGTTTAACTTTGCGTAGGTCGACACCACAATCCATCTTTTCTGCAAACAAGCAAACAAATAAAGAAACAAACCAAAATACAGCCAGCACAGCGTATCAATGAATCGCGGAGTCTACTGTTGCTGCACTGCCAATCCTGTGGACAGAAACGTCGATGATTATGGAGCGAACGTCATTTCTGGAGACTTAGTGCCATTTACGGAGACTTGTCCTGTAGCAACGGCGGTTTGTCAAGACGGTCAAGTGCTGTCCCTGCACGGGCAGTGAAGGGGATTGTGATGGATCATACTGCATGGGATTGTGTGATGTCTTTTCTGATACTGCTCAAGAATGCGACGGGAAGTTATCACGGGCGAAAGAGGATTAACACCAGAAGCCAGAAGATATGCTGGATCCGTACATCGACTGCTACCCGGAACAATCTAGAAAGCAAGTGTGTGGGGACAACACTTCTTTGTGCTTAATAGTTGCAAGACAGCAGCGGAAAATGATCCCAGCAAGTGCACAAAATCATCAGGTCATCCGGTAGCCAGGACGATTGCAGTGGTGGTTGCTACTTTGGAGACTTCTCACGTGCAGCTCTGGAATCACAAATGGTTTGATTTTTATGAGGCCGTAAGTAATCATCAAAGTTGGTTGTTACTACAAGAATTGCTATGCGCTAACTATTTTCATCGTTCCATCGTTTTTAAAACGTTCGCATACACGCGCTCCTTCCTTCCAACATGTTGCAACCTACAGTGTGATCTAGTGCTTTTAGATGCTCCTGACTTTGCCATGGGCCTTGGATTAACAATTCATGTTCGAACTTTTATTTGATACAGTACGTACTCTAACTGTCGGTGGTGTCTGCACGAACAATGTGGAGTCTGTAATCTTTGTCGAATGGGCATTGCTGCTGCCATTTTTTTGTTTCTCTACAATCTACATGCACCGAACTCAAGTCCTAACTGCTCTCATCTTAACTCTGAGATTACTCGCTCATTGAAAATGCCGCCATTCGTTCTGGACAGGATATTCTCCAAGTTGGTAGCTGGGGATTCTACGCCTGGAATTACGTTTCGGCTGAAGAGTTACCTGTTTTTGTTGAACACAAGGGCATAATCACCAAGGAAAGTCGGTTTTGAAATTCGACTCAAGGATGGTAACGAGCAGCGTGTCATTGCCAAGACCTTAAAGAAACAATAGTGTTGGGCTTCTGGGATAGTTCAAGTCAGGCAAAATGTCGGCACGAGACCAGCGAACTAATATCCATGACCCCATTCAGTTTGGAATGAAATGGCAAGTGCGTGATAGTATCTCCACTCCGTCGCAAGAACCGCAGCATCCCAAGCAATGTATCCTTCCTTCACCACTAAGACCAGCAGTAGCAGCAAGCGGTGCAGGTTCTTCCTTGCGTCAGCGTCGATTGGGAGAGAAACGCGTCACACGCAACGATGCAGAATTGGCTTGTGGGCGCATTAATAGCGATTGGGAGGGTATCGACTTTCAGAATTGTGTCTTTGGTGTTTTGCCCGGCAACGATTTGGTTTTGGCTTACGCCAGCTTTCACTGAAAAAGCAACAAATGCAGGAACCGAGAACAAAGTGCAGCGACCGTCGCCGTCGCATTCTCCAAGACAAGTTTGTTCAACAGGAAATACGTTCTCTGACGATGTTATAGGTAGAAGTAGAGCTTGGCACAACCCCGCCCCAAGAAAGAAATTTGTACGGGCGCATTCATGTATTGAATAGTACTGGAATTAGTTTTATTTTATTTCGACACCAAAATTAGTACTCGGTACTAGTAGTACAGTCCTGCGTAAGAAGGACACAAATAAATGTCATTTTTCCGGATTAGCTTCGAGCTGGTCTGTCTGGTCATGGCAGGTTGCATGCAGATAGCCAATCTTTCCTTAGTTCGTGTCCAAGCAAATGAATCCTTGGTAGCACTGTACACCAGGACAACAGACTTTTGTATCCCTGCATAGCTCCATATGCTTTCGACATTGTCCGCTATTTGCGTTGGTATTAGCATTGGCATTAGAATTAGTATTGCTGTTGCCACTGTTCAAAACAATACTTCCTGGTGGTCGCGTGGTCCCCCCGTTGTTTGCATTCGCATTCGCATTGAAATTGGGGGTTGGCTTGGCGGTCCGAAGAGGCGCTGGAGCTGGAGTCGGCGCAGGTGATCCTTTGCTCAAGATGGGCGGTGCGAGATTGATGGCACTACTTGTTCCTTGCAAGCACTTCGACACACTGGTCTGGTCGATGTAGAACTTGATCTGTTGGATAGATGTGTCACTGAATTCTTGACATTGAGCACACATGGTCACGTCCATCAAGAATCCCTTGCAACATTCGTGTACGGCACCGGCCGAATGACCCTGTAGTGTAAGAGACAGTAAACGGAGAGTTGTGACAGTGTTTTGGGGTAAATTTAGCATCTGCTTGTGAAACAAAACGAAAGGAATCAAGTGCAATTGCAAGGGCAAGTACCAGTACTAAACATCAACCATTGACGCGAAATAATGCCTTACCATTTCGTGAGCAAAGAGTGTCCCCCAAAACAATGGATTGTTGTTTCCACCGTAGGTTATTTCATTGACTCCGTAGCCGTACTCGTTATCACAGAGCGAGGCTCCCCAGGCACATCCTACGGTTCCACTTGAATGAGGGAATCCGTGAAACAAATGTGCGACATCGCGTCGAATATGATCCCGATTGTTCAACCAGTATCGTTGAAAGTTGGCAATAATGCTGTCATTATCAGACTCCTTGCAAACCGAATTGGTTTTCGTAAACAAGTGCGTGTACGGATCTGTTGTTGGGTCGCAGTATCCCTCTAGGTGAGTAAGCACAATACGTGTACAAATTCCCGGTTGTTCAAACTTTTTGGAAGCTTCTGCGACGGTCAATTGAACGACTTGTTCGGCTTGCTGAGGTGTTCCTCCGTAAAATTGACAAAATTGTGACTCGTAGGCCAACGCCACTTCAATGGTCTTGTAGGACTGACAAGGTGGAAAATCGTTGTTTTGCAATCGTCTCATGTGACGATCGTGGTCGTTGTTGCTACTGTTGGTGATAAAGTCGTCGTGGACAAGACGATCATGGTCATCACCATCATCGTAATGAAAACGTCGTTGTTTCTCGTCCGAAAAATCATCGGGTGTAACTTCGACAAAAATTCCTTGTTTCAAGTCCAGTGGCAAAAGTGCGTGAGTTCGTTTGGTTCGAGTATCGTACCGTATAGCATGTTTGAACTGCCCTGTGATAGGATCCAATGCAATGGTAGTGTGTGGATCTTTTTTTGATGTGAAGAGTCCTCCTACTAGTGGTGAAGTATCACTAGTATTGTTAGATATGCTTGTGCTTGAGGTGATAGCGGTAGTCCTTGTGATAGAAGTACTGGGTAAGGAATTCTGAAGCACGCCATTTAGATAATAGTGAGCAATGTTGTTGCTGTTGCTGTTGCTGCTTCTTCTAATGTCGTCGTCATTGATAAAGACAGATGGCAGAGGCACCAAGTCCTTTGGCAATAGAGAAATGGTAATAGTACCTGTCGTGTCATTCTGGGCTGTGGAGCCAAAAGAGGCAGCAGCGGTTGTAAAGGAAATGCTGTTGATGCTGCTACTTGTGGTGCCATTGTGTTCTTCTCCCTGGAGCAGACCTCGCTTGTTGATATCACTACTGACGTTGCCGTTGCTGTTCATCTTGATCTTTACAATTTGTGCTGCAGGCGGAGAAAATCCATCTTTCAACAAATTGCGGTCGATAAAGTCAGTCCATAAATCAGAGGTAGAATCAATAGTAGACGCAGCAGTAGTACTAGAAGCAAGAGCAGCCTTTCCAGCTTTTCGTAATCCGCCTTGCCCAGCAGGAGCAGGAGCAGCAGGAGCAGACCAAACGACGTTGGGAGACAACAACATTGTCATCAACAACATTAGAAGCCATGAGGTTGACAGGATGGTGGTGGTGGTAAACATCTTGGTCGGACAAATTAATGAAAAATGGGTCGATTGGTCGATTGGTTGGTTTTTTTCTTCGAAGAGAAAATGAGACTCCGATAAACTATCTGAATGCTCTGCTGCTTGCTACTAGAATAAGCCTTTTTCAAACAGGTGAATTGGCTAGTTGTATGTGACATTCAAATAGCAATACTAGCAACAATGTTTTTATGAGACTAAAAGTCTCTTGGTTTGGTTTTTCGATTTTCAATTTGCATAAACTCCGTATGTGATAACCTTTTTGGCTATTTATTTTTGTGTGGCGACCGTCCAGTCAAGATCATCATTGGTTATATCGGCATTTTCTTCAGCAATTTGAACGGTTTAAGAACATGTGAATCTACTTGAAGGACGTTCAATCATGTGAGAAGATGTCACACAGACATATCTATCATAAATAAATAAATCAAACGCTTCGGAGTTGCCGTTCTTGTTAAGGGCGTGCTTAAAATATTTCAAACGAGAATTGCTGTCCACTAAAACGGACCAACGCACAATGTCTTAGTACCGGTACTACTGAAAGAGACCTGGTAGACACAGGCTTACTTGGAGTCTCTCACGGGAAGCTATTATAATATTAATAATATATTATTATTATTGAATGAATACCAGGTACGGTACGATACCTGGTACAGTAGTGGCAATAATAGTTGCGAGAGTTCCAAAAATAGATATGGAATACCAGGTACAGTAGACTACTACCAGTACCTGGTAGAGTAATAGTCTTAATAGAATAGCTAATAATAGTTTTATTGGGCTACCAGTACGTACTACTCCATACTGCTACTACTGTAATAGGCTACGGTAGTCTACTCTACTACGTATTCTACAATACTGTACTGGTAATAATAACAGCAGCCAATGATAGAAACCAGTGGACGCGGAGTGACAACGACACGCCGACAAATAAATAACAATACTACTACTAGTAGTACTCAGCAGTAACTAATAAAATCAATCACAAACTCACGCTCTCAACCAGGATCGAATTTTCAAAAGGCATGGTTATGAAAAACTCTTCACATACAACAAACAGGTTTCTATAGACAATTACCACGCAGAGTCACAGCAATCATCAGTATGGAATACTAGTAGTACCTTGTAGGCAGTTAGAAGAAAGGCGGGTATTCACATGCAGCGGGAAGGAGAGGCCTGTCCTGGTGTCGCACTAATAACTGTTCGATTAATAGTAGGTACTCTACTTTTACAGATGACTCGTGCACAGCGTTGTCTCTTATTTTTCTTCTCGGAAACAGTAATGTGCGGCCATTATTTTCATCGAGTAGACTAGTAGTACATGTAGTCTACTAGTAGCTAGAGTAATTCTGGTACTGTGTTAGAGAGTGTTGAGTGTTTAATACGACTCCATCCCACAACGTACTGCCTAGACCCTAGACTAGCTAGTACTAGTAAGAGTAGCAAAATAGGATCAACGATGAGACCTTCAATAATAGCCTAACAGGATGCTACTACTTTAGTAGACTAGCTAAGGTCTACTCCGAGCTGCGAGTGCAATCGTACGAGTACACAAAACGTTCTTTTTTCTAGTAGAGTAGTTCTTTGTTGAGTATCCTACAAACAGTCGATTCTACTCCTAGCTACCAGTCCTAAAAGCACTGAAAGGCACCCAGGTGGGATTTGGCCAGGAAGCTCAATTCCCCCAGACCATTGCTCATTCCACGCCCTGCAGCCTGCAACAAGAACCTTATTCTGGACAAGTACTCTGGTGCTTCTGGAGAAGGATGCTGCCTTGATGTTTTCTTCTTGGGGTCAGAAACTGAAGCATCTGAATCTGAATTCCAGATTGCTCGCAATGGACACTGTGATGAGTTTATGAAGGTCCGTTTTGCTTTGCAACTTGGTCTTGAAGTCAGTGGTCCCAAACCAAAATGCCTCCCAGACAAATACGAGGATGCTTGGTTTGATTTCAATGATGATGGTGCTGAGGATGAGGATGGGGTGGATTTGTTGGCAGACTTGGCAGACTAAGAATGAGCTCAGCTACAGTCGAAATGAAGTGAAAGGCCTTGAGATCTATTTGTGTTGGGATCAATTCCTATAACCCAAAAAAATGTTTGTCTTGTTGACATCCGAGCACTAGTTTTGAG
>Ga0100393_10002022_pt1 | contig 19834 bp, 14 predicted proteins | sample CryGeymeta201517_FD_81546 | JGI IMG/M metagenome (GOLD analysis project Ga0100393, IMG submission 81546) | Groundwater microbial communities from Crystal Geyser aquifers in Utah, USA - Crystal Geyser metaG 2015-17 | ecosystem: Environmental > Aquatic > Deep subsurface > Groundwater | place... | reverse complement strand
CGCATCCCAGCGGGTTGAGGAAAAGCGTGTCGTCGAAACAAAGAGGCAGCCAGGCTCCATATCAAGCCGCCTGGGGACCGGATTATCAACAAGAACCAGCAGGGAGGGAAGCAGCTCCAGCAGCTCCTACTCCACTTCCAGAACCCCGACATTTATGAGGTCAAGATGACCCTGAAGAAGATGAAAAGCTTTTTTCTTTTTCTTTTTTGCTGCGTAGTGGCGGCATCTTTTCTTGGTATGACCGGCTGCGCTACTTTGCCCGCGAAGGATACCGGCAAGAACGCAGATGACGAGCTTAAGTCATCAGCTACCCGGGCATTAATGCCTTCTGACAAGGCAGACAAAAAAGATGCCGCCAGGCAGGAACAGGTCGTTATTGTTGAAAAGACACCGCTTGGCTATGTAAAGCAAAAGAGCGTAGAGCAGGCCATAAAGGCTTCGCCCCCAATCCAGTCCAAAGTGCCCTCCACTCCTGCAGCCGGATTTGCCACGGGCATTCCTGCCGGGGCAGCGGTAGGTACTGGTGCCGGTGATGAAAGAGAAAAAGAAGGCAAGAAGGCATACGCAAAAGAAGAAGAGACCGGAGGCGTGGATTTTAATTTTGATGAGGCGGATCTCTATGAAGTCATAAGGACCATGGCTGAGATCCTTCAGATAAACTACATAGCCGAGCCCGGGATCAAGGGGAGCGTGACCATCCATACGGCAGGGAAGCTCAAAGAGAAGGATCTTTTCCCGATTTTCTTCCAGATCCTTGAGGTGAACGGGCTTACCGCCGTACGGGAGGGAAGCCTTTACAGGATAATGAAGATGAAGGACGCGCCGAGGCTTCCGCTCATATCGAGTGTCGGAAAGCAGGGAGCAATGATACCTCCCGAAGAACGCGTCATAATCCAGATAATACCCTTGACCTTCATATCCGCAGCCGAGCTTGCAAAGATCATAACGCCGTTTGTATCGGCAGACGGGACCGTCGTCACCCACGGGGATACGAACACCCTGGTGCTGGTGGATAAAGGCACAAATGTGATCAAGACCCTCAAACTTATAGAGGCCTTCGATATAGACGTATTTGAAAGAATCAAATACCGGTTTTACCAGGTCAGCAATCTGGAGGCAGAAGAGCTTGCCAAGGTCTTGACTGAGATATTCCCGGCCCCTGCCGGTGCCGGCAAGGCCGACCTCAAATTTATAGCGATCAAACGCCTTAATATTGTGCTGGCCGTAAGCTCCAACCCCAGGGTCTTTGACAGGGTGGAGGAGGCCATAAAGTTGGTTGATGTGCCAAGCGAACAGGTCGAGCCCCAGATATTTGTTTACTTTGTCAAAAACGGGGAGGCCAAGCAGCTTGCCGAACTTCTCGATTCCGTTTTTAAGGATGAGGCATCAAAGAGCAAAAGCACCACGAAAGAGTCGGGGAGGCCTAAAAATCCTCTGCTTCTTGGCTATACGGACAAGGGAAAGGAAGAACCCAAGACCGCCGAAAAGACTCCTGAAAAGACTTCTCCAGCAGCCGGCTCCGGAAAGTCGGAGGAAGGCGGGCCGACCGGCTGGCTTAAAGGTGATGTCAAGATAACCGCAGATGAGGTCAGAAACGCGCTCATAATAAAGGCAAGCCCCAGGGACTATCAGATAATCGAAAAGGTCCTTGCGCGCCTGGATGTGCTTCCAAGACAGGTTCTGATCGAGGTTGTTATTGCGGAGATAACCCTTGATGATTCCACGCAGCTAGGCGTTGAATGGGAGTTCGGTAAAGGAACCGGGAAGATAGACACTAACTTTGCGGCTTCCATAGGAGCTGCCGGTCTCAAATACGCCCTGGGGGTGACGGATAAATGGTACATGGCTTTAAACGCCCTGGCATCCAGAAACAAGGTCAATATCCTGTCATCCCCGAGCGTCCTGGCATCAGACAACAAAGAAGCAAGGATAGACATAACGACCGAGATCCCTGTTGCAAGCTCCGAGTACCTTTACAGCACGACCACTGAACCAGTCTCCCAGACCAGTATCCAATACAGGGATACCGGTGTTATTCTTTCAGTGACCCCTCACATAAACGAACGCGGACTGGTAACCATGGAACTGGCACAGGAGGCGAGCCAACAGGCGGCTAATGTTCAGGTGGGGGGCAAGGACTATCCGTCCTTCTTCAAGAGGGCCGTGGAGACCAGCCTCACCGTCCAGCACGGCCAGACCATCGTCATAGGCGGCCTGATAAATGAGAACTCTTCCAAGGGCAGCTCGGGCCTCCCCTGGCTCGTAAGGATTCCAATAATCCGCTATCTTTTCGGAAACGAGAAGGATTCCATCTCCAAGACAGAACTCATCATCCTCATAACCCCCCACGTGATCACCAGCCTCGAAGACGTGGATTCAGTAACCGATGAGTTCAAGAGAAAGGTAAAATCGGTCATTGGGACCTATATAAAATAGCGGGATATTACCAATGGTTATTGGAGCCAATTGCAAAACTATTACCGCTCGTCATTCCTGCGAAAGCCGGAATCCAGAAGTATCGCCGCGAAAACAGTAACACAGATTTATTGAGAAAATGTATCAGCTCAATAATTGGGGGGATGGCTTTGCGCAGACCAGGAATCAGCTTCTGTAGGTGCGCCTTCAGGCGCAGGGCGCACGGTTCTTATGCGGCTGAAGCCGCACCTACCCCGGATTTTTGAGCTGATACGAGAAAATGTGAATTACTTTAATTGGTCTAAATTGTTATAGATAATGAAGCTTTAATCATTTTAAATTAATTATAATATTTTAAGCTGGAGGAGATAATGAAACAATTTGTATCTTTAGGTATTTTAATAACCATGTTTATCATTGGTCCGGTTTGTCTTGCCGCGGAGGAATCCAAAGTGGTTGCTGTTGTGGGAGGAGAAGAAATAACAGAAGACTACCTTGATTATGCACTAAGGAATGTTCCCCAGAAGTACAGAGAGGGTTACGAGGATCAGGCAGGAAGGCTTAAGATGCTGGAAAATATCATCCAAATGCGGCTCCTTGCCAGTGCAGCCAAGACTGAAGGTCTCGAAAAGAAGCCAGAAGTCAGAATGCAGCTCAAAGACAGAGAGGCCGGGGTTCTCTCATCAGCCTATGTTAAGCATTTAATGGAGTCGGTAAAGGTGACTGACTCAGACCTAGAAGCTTACTATCGTGAGCACGCAGAGATGTTTACTGTCCCTGAGAGCGTAAAGATGAGACATATTGTGTTAAAGACAGAAGAAGATGCTAAATCGGTTCTTGAATCACTTAAGAAAGGTGCCGACTTTGGGGCCTTGGCGAGGGAGAAATCCATCCATACGCCCTCAAAGGATAAGGGAGGAGATCTTGGCTGGGTTCCCAGGGGGCTGGCACTTCCTGAGATAGAGCAGGCGGCGTTTTCCCTTGATGAAGGGAAGATAAGTGACATAGTCAAGACATCTAATGGTTATCATATAATCAAAGTAGAAGGTAAAAGGCCTAAAACCCACAAAGAACTTGCTGAGGTTAGAGAAACGATCAGGACATTGCTTGAAGGTAAAAAGCAGCGAGAAACGGTAGAAAAAAAGATATCTGAACTGAGGCAGAAATTGGATGTCAAGGTATTTATGGGCGATGGGAAGAAATAGGGCAAGGACGGCAGCAAGGATCATAGATGATAGCAGCCATTCTTCAACCTGGCTATCTGCCGTGGCTGGGATTCTTCGAACAGATGCATCGCTGCGGTACATTCGTCTTATATGACGATGTGCAGTACACCAAGAAGGACTGGCGCAACAGGAATAGGATCAAAACGAAAGAAGGTATTCTATGGCTTACAGTGCCTGTATTTAGCAAGAATCACAGAGCGTTGAAAATAAAGGATGCAAGAATTGATAACACTCAGGGGTGGGACCAAAAGCACTTGAGGGCTATTCGTTACTGGTATGGATCGGCTCCCTTTTTCAACCATTATTTTAAGGAGCTGGAAAACATTATTGGCCGAGGTTGGGATCTTTTGGTTGACCTGGATATTGCATTGATTGAATGGATCTCTTCGCTGTTGGGTTTAACCCGCAGGATAATAAGGTCTTCGGATCTTGACCTACCTCAGGCCGCAAATCGCCAGGAACGTATCGTGCAGGTATGCAAGGCTGTCGGCGCAGACGAACTCTATGACGGTCAGTCAGCCAGGGATTTTGTTGATACGGAATATTTTTTCAATCATGGGATCAAAGTCACCTTCCAGGAATACCGGCATCCGTCCTACAGACAGCTCTGGATGAAGGAGAATGGTTTTATTCCAAATCTATCCATTATAGACCTCATCCTCAACCATGGGCCGGAGAGTCTATCGATTCTGACTGGGGTTTATATGAAAATGCCCCTTCCCTTTATCCCTCCCCCTTGACGGGGGAGGGAGGGGTGGGGGTGATTTTCATCCTTCGTTGTGCCACATTCGGGCATGGCCTTTAGTGCCTTATTCCAAAGCGTTCTGTCACAAAAAAAACAAGAAAATTTCGGCATCCTTTATCTGAAATTTTAACCTTCTGTCATTCCGGCACTGTTTTGGCCGGAATCCAGGTGTAAAAGACTGGATACCGGCCTGCGCCGGTATGACGATGTATTTTCATATAAAGGGCATGCCGGAATGACGTGATAGCACACTGTGATTTTGGATTGCGGGCATAGCCCGCCTTAGAGGATATCAAACCCGAATGTCTTTCAAACAAACCAAATCAGAACGGGGGGCGGGTTATGCCTCCATCTGCACTGCCTGTAGCGGACCGCTTAAGGTTTTTGGGATAAGAAAAAAATTTGTTTATTGCAGATGTGACTCCTGCGGAACTCTTCAATTGGCGCCGCTTCCTGATAAAGTTCAACTCGATAAATTTTACGGAGAGAGGTATGCCGGTGAAGGCCACTACTATGGTGATCCGGAAGAGGCGCTGAGGGGGAACCGACCGCTCTACGAGGCCGTTGCCGCTATTGTTTCCAACAAAGCCCGACCTGGGTGTCGTGTGCTTGACATAGGATGCGGGTGGGGCCATCTTTGCAGGATAATTAAAGAGCGAGGCTTTGATTGTCTTGGACTGGATCCGTCTCCGGTCTTTGTCGGATACTGTTGCGCGCATGGCCTGAAGGTTACCTCCGGAGACCTAGAAATGCCGGGAGCAGTATCAGGTCAATTCGGGGCGGTGACTTCAGTTGCCGTCATAGAGCATCTTGTCAACCATGAGGTGTTTTTTCGAAATGTCATAAGCTTGCTTGAGCCGGAAGGGGTTGCAGTCATTCTTTGTCCGACTGCCTGGGTGCCGGCAAAGTTAGGAATGCTTCATTTGGAGTTAAGAAGGACTATGGAACTGCCTGAATTGCACAGAACCTTTTGCCCGCCATGGCACACGGTATTGTTTTCGATAAAGGGCCTATCCCTAATGATTAAGGGAGCCGGATTTATTTTGGAGCAAATCCTTCCTGCGCCTTCGGGAAGAGACAGAGGGGCAATGGCTATTCTGCAGAAGGCGGCTACTATTGTTTCAAGAATGGGCTTTTTGGTTTTCGGTGATCACTGGCCTGTTTCAATGTCTCATATTTTTGTCTGCAGGAAACCCTCTTGAACCGTCTTTTTGTAAGAAAAATATCAAGAGGCCCGGATGGTAAGCCATTTGATCTGGAGCAGAGGAAATGGAGCTGCGATGGACGCGTCGAGTTAGAGGGATGCATCCTTTGCGGGGAAAGTGAGGCGGATTTTCAGGCAGAGGAAAATGGCTTTCCGATAGTAAGGTGCAAAAGCTGCGGCCTTGTGTATGTAAATCCGAGGCCCTCAGAAAAGGATGTCGAGGCCTTTTACGGGCAATATCTCAGGCCCGAAGTAAGCGGCAGGTGGGATGAAATCACCAGAGCACTTTTCAAAAGGGATGCAATTCGAATAGGAAAGTTTGCCTGGCCAGGCAGACTCTTGGACATTGGGTGCGGGTTTGGGTTTTTCTTAAATGCAATGAGGGAGCAGGGTTGGGATACCTACGGCAGTGATCTTTCAGAAGTAGCTGTGGAATATGCGACAAGCCGGCTTGGCCTGGGGAATGTTTTCAGAGGGCAAGTTGAAGAACTCCACTTTAAAGATTCTTTTTTTGATCTCATCACCTGTTGGTTTGCGATGGATCTCATGCCGCATCCCGGCAGGGTTATCCTGGAGGCCAAAAGAATATTGAAGGGTGGTGGCATACTTGCTATGAGAGTTCCAAATTTTGACTTTTTCAAGATTCTTTGGACTCTCAGACGAATGGATTGTTCAATCTTAAGGTTTTTCCTAAGTTTGATAAGAAAAGAAACAGGCAATAAAAACGCACTTTTTAACGTCATCGATCCTCCCGTGCATAGCTGTGCTTTTACAAGTCGAGTGCTGAGTGATTTCCTAGAAAAAAATGGTTTCCGGGTATTGCATGTTTTTAATGACGGCATGGTTCGAAGAGGTAATTTCTTTAACCGCATCTTTGATGGAGGGATTACCTATACTGCAGAGGTCTTTAAATTGCTTACCCGAGGAAAAAAGGATTTGTCCATATCATTTTCAATATACGCGAAAAAGTTATAAAGTCGTATGAAGGACTTCCTAATAGTTTTTCATTTCGACAATCCCGACTTGACAAAGTATCCAATGAGAATCAGAAAGTGCATAACTATTGGTGCATGGAACATAATTGACATGACCCACTGACGGTCATGGCCGAATGGGGCACAACGAAAGATGGAAATCACCCCTACCCCGTCTTGGAAAATTGCTGTTAACAGGCGGAGGGAAAATGACCGCATGCAAGGCCTGCGGTTTAAGGGCCCTGACAGAAGGGTGGGATTCGGAGCCTATGCCAAGACAAATCCCTTTTCAACTGCCTGCTAAGATGCCCCAAGGAGTCAAATGGATATTTCCATAGTCATACCTGTCTTCAATGAAGAGAATAATCTTGAGAGGGTCTATGAAAGGCTCTTGCAGGTTTTTTCCGAATCCCCACTGCATTGCGAGCTGGTATTTGTGGACGACGGCAGCACGGATGGCAGTCTGGGAGTACTGAAACGGATTAAGGAGACGTGCGGCGACGCATTTCAAATCAAGGTGGTTGAGTTATCCCGTAATTTTGGGCAGCACCCTGCCATTATCGCGGGCTTTTCAGAGGCAGAGGGGAGATTGATAGCTACGATGGATGCCGATCTTCAGATTGATCCAACATATCTCCTCCCCATGATAGAAAAAATTGGTGAACAGCATGATATGGTCAGCGGCATAAGGATTGGTAGGAGTGACTCATTTCTGCTCAGGCGCCTCCCATCGCGCGTTCTTAATCTGCTGATAGGAAGGACTGTGTCAAAGAGGCTTAAGGATTTTGGATGTCCTCTTAATGTGTTCAAGAAAGAGATCGTGCAGTCCATGGCCGATTACGGAGAGATGAGGAGGTTCTATAAGGCTCTGGCCGCAATGCTAGCGCGGTCCGTGGCCGAGGTGGAGGTTAGATGCGAGCCGAGGCAAAACGGACGCTCAAAATACAATCTCATCAGTCTTATTGATCTTTTTTTCGAATTTGTAACCAATTTTTCAAGGCACCTTTTTCAGCGGGTCGTTTTGGTTGGACTTATCCTTGGGAGCGTAAGTTTCCTGGTGGGAGTCCTTTACATGGCTCTCAGATTTCCATTCAAAATTATACCCGAGCCGATGGACCGTTTGCAAGCCGTTATCGCGGTAGGCTTCACGTTCGGAATGGAATTGCTCATACTGGGAGTCCTGGGTGATTTCGTGGTGAAGATATACAGAAAGGTTGATTCCAGGCCCCTGTTTACGGTCAAGAAAGTCTGGTAGCTGAAGATATGAAGATCCTTGTTACAGGTGGAGCGGGTTTTATAGGCACTAATCTGGTAAATCATTTATTTCATAAATATCAGGATTGCGAAATAGTGGTGCTTGACGCACTTACCTATGCCGGCAATCTTGAAAACTTCTCTCAAGATATTGCAGGTAGCGCCCGTTTTACGTTCTGGCGTGGAGATGTATGTAACACTGATCTCGTCATGGATCTTGTCAGTTCGGTTGACGCTGTAATCCACCTTGCCGCCGAAACTCATGTAGCGCGCTCCACTTACGAGGATCGCAAATTTTTTATGACGGACGTAATGGGAACACAGTCTGTGGCTAATGCCGTCCTCAGGAATAGGGATAGAATCTACAGATTCATCCATGTTTCAACATCGGAGGTTTATGGAAGCGCCCTTTCTGAGACAATTGCCGAAGATCATGCGATAAACCCGGCAAATCCCTATGCGGCTGCAAAGGCAGGAGCTGACCGACTGGTTTATTCTTACAGACAGACTTACGGGATACCTGCCGTCATACTCAGGCCCTTTAATCAATACGGCCCATATCAGCATCTTGAAAAAGTCATCCCGCGATTCATAACAAGCGCCCTTTTGGACGAGCCTCTTACCATCCACGGCACAGGAGGCCCTGTCCGGGACTGGCTGTATGTTGAAGACACCTGCGACAGAATAGACAAAGTCCTTCACGCTCCCAAGAATCTGGTTGAGGGAGAGGTTTTCAATCTGGGCTCAGGCTTCGCGCTCGACATCCTCAATGTCGCCAGGATGGTTCTGGGCTGCCTGGATAAACCGCGTTCTCTAGTCACACACATAGAAGACAGGCCGGGTCAGGTAAATTCCCAGATATCCTGTAGCGACAAAGCCAATAAGGTGCTGAATTTTGAGGAAGGCAGATCCTTTGAAGAGGGGCTTGCACAAACCATACATTGGTACTCGGAAAACAGGAGATGGTGGGAGAGGATGCTTCCCATGCGGAGGGTCCCGATCCGGGTAAAAAACGGTAAAACCGAATATTATTGATAACTCTTTCGTGAAAGTAGAGTTCTACAAGCACAATCTGGGGCAAGAGGAGTTGGACTCCGTCGCCGCACTCCTCAGAGGGGTCTTTCTAACTACCGGCCCGCTTACCAAATCCTTTGAGTTTGGTCTGGCCGACTACCTTGGAGGCGGTTATGCTATAGGCGTGAGCAGTTGTACTTCCGCGCTTTTTCTCTCTCTGGTGGGCCTTGGTATCGGCCCCGGGGACGAAGTGATAACGACTCCGATGACCTTTGTGGCCACGGCAAACGCCATAATTGAGGCCGGGGCAAAGCCGGTCTTTGTAGATGTGGAAAAAAATACCGGCAATATGGATGCCTCTCTGATCAAGGAGGCAATAACCCCTCAAACCAAGGCGGTGATCCCGGTGCATCTATACGGCCAGATGTGTGATATGCGGGCCATCCGATCAGTTGCGGAAAGATACGGACTTAAGATCATAGAGGATGCCGCTCACTGTCTCGAAGGCGTGAGAGACGGCCTGAGACCTGGAACATTATCGGATGCGGCCTGCTTCAGTTTTTATGCTACAAAAGCCATCACCTCCGGGGAGGGTGGGGCTGTTTTTACGCGTAATGAGGAGCTTGCCGCTGGCTTGCGTAATCTTCGATCCCACGGCATAGACAAAGACGCTTCCTTGCGATACGGCGCCGGATACAGGCACTGGGATATGGTCAATTTCGGTTATAAGGCAAATATGTGCGATGTGCAGGCCGCTTTTCTTATCCCCCAGATAAAAAGGATTGAAGATAGACTGAAGATGAGGGCTGTGGCGGCAGAAACCTACCGGAGGGCCTTTTCTGGTATGCCTGGTCTCGAACTTCCCGATGTCTTGCCCGATACGACTCATGCTCATCATCTTTTTACGGCGTGGGTTGACCCTGGTAAAAGGGACAGGTACCTCGAAAAGCTCGAAGGGCAGGGCATAGGGGTAGCGGTGAATTACAGGCCCGTGCATCTTACAAGCTTTTACAAAAGAACCTTCGGCTATAAGGAAGGTATGTTTCCCAATGCAGAGCGTATCGGAAAACGAACCATTTCTTTGCCCCTGTATCCCTCTATCACCAGAGATGAAATAAACGAAGTTGTGGAGGCGATGGGGAGGATACTCTAAAACCGGCTCTCCCGGTGCGGATTAATGAATACAATTTCCAGGACAGTTTTTTGCTTTGTCTCCTTCAGGCTTTTTTCCGCACTGGCTATTCTGATTGCTGGAATTCTGTCTCAGGGACAGGCATCTCACTGTTTGGCCGAGGGTGATCCTCCGTCGGTCTCGGTTCTCGTTTCCGCACAGATCAAACCTTATGCGGAGGCCCTGGAAGGCCTAACAGCCGGCTTGGAGAGCAAGGTTAAACTGGATGTGGTCTTCATGAATAAGCTTGGACCGCAGGAAAAGGAAAGTCTTTTCCGGAAGATTAAAACGTCCGGCAAAACTGCTATAGCTATCGGCACGGAGGCCGCAAGAAATGCCGTAATCGAGCTATCTGCTTCCGATGTAAGGGTTCTCTACTTGATGGCCTTAAATCCCGGTGAGTTCATGGACGATAATATGCGGTCTTGCGGCATCTCTCTGAATATCCCTGAAAACAAACAGGTAGAGCTTATTTTCGGCGCCATGCCATCTTTGCAAAGGCTGGGGCTCCTCTTTGATCCCAAAGTCAACGGGCGTTTCTTTCTGGAGGCGTCTGATGCGGCGGGAAAGGCAGGGCGGTTTATAGTGCCTGTTTCCGTTGAGGCCAGAACCGAGATCCCAAGGTCTTTGGCCGAGGTCTGGAGTACGGTGGATGCTATATGGCTTATTCCCGACCGTACGGTGGTATCGGAGCGCATTGTGGAGTATATCGTCAAGGAGGCTGCCTTACGGGGTAAGCCCGTTATCGGCTATAACCGGTTCTTCTATGATAGGGGAGCTGCTGCGGCATTTGTCTTTGAATACCGAAGTCTGGGGAGCCAGATGGCGGATTTTGCCTTGGAGGTTATGCAAGGAAAGAACTGCAGAGCGACAGAACCTGTCTTCCGCTTTATGCTTAACGGTAAGGTAATAAAAAAACTTGGAATGGAGTACCGGATACCTGAAGGTACGGCAGTGGAGGTTGGCGATTGAAGCGCCTCGGTATCCACGGCAGACTCATAATAGCGGTTGTCGGACTTATAGCCCTTGCCACCCTGGCTCTCAACTACGTGGGAGTAGGTATCACAAGGCGATTCATCCAGGAACGCTTTGAAAATCGCATGTTCTTTCTTGTGCGCTACCTGGCTCTGAATGCCGAACTTGGTATCCTCTTTTCAGATAGGGACATGCTTAAGGGGCAGGCTGATAATCTTCTTCTTGAGCCCGATGTCGTTGGTGTAACCATAAAGGATGCGAACGGAAGAGAGTTGGTTGCGGTGGCGAGGCAGTTTAGCGGGAGTGTCTCCAAGGTGGAGGAAAATGTCTATCTCAAGTCATCAGCTGAGGAAAGTGAGGCCTTCAGGTTAGACGGCAAAGCCGGACCTCAAAAAGAGATATTAGGAAGGGTGACAATAGCCTATGATACAGGGGCTATAGAGTTCTTCCTGACAGAGATGCGAAACCGCTTTGTGATGATGTCGCTTGCTGTTGCCGGCCTGGCCGTAGCTGTTTTTTTCTTTATCTCAAGGTCTATTGTGGCTCCGGTGCGCTCTCTGGTGGATCTGACTACTGAGGTTTCCAGGGGAAATATGCTTGCCAGGGCCCGGCCGGGGAGTCTGCCTGAGACAAGGCAACTTGCAGTGGCCTTCAACTCGATGCTGATGTCTCTTGAGGAGCACCGCAGGGCCCTTGAAAAAGCCAATCTTGAGATAGTACGCACCAGCACTCTGGCAGAGGTTGGAAAATTTTCCATGATGGTGGCCCATGAGGTCAAAAATCCTCTGGGCATAATCAAGAGTTCGGTAGATATACTCAAGCATGGGATCTCTGACGAATCAGACAAGACTATCGTTTCTTACATTGAAGATGAGATAAAAAGGCTCAACCGACTAATAGAAGATTTCTTATGCTTTGCTAAGCCTACTCATCCAAAAAGGAGTATAATAAATCTCAATTCTCTTGCGGAAGAGGTGGCCGTAAGATATAGTCTGGAAGAAGGGGCATCGGGGGGCCGCTTTATTGTATCTATCCCTTCCGAGGCTTGCTTTTCCCTGGCCGATCCTGATTTTTTGACCAGGGCCTTTGGAAATCTTATAAAGAATGCCCTTGAAGCGACAGAAAATATGTCATCTATCCGGATAGAGGCCGGCAAGAAAGAGGAGACCTGGGTGCTCAGGGTGGAAGATGATGGACCGGGTATAGCCCCCGAGGTGATTGAAAGGATTTTTGAACCCTTTTTTACGACCCGGGCGAAGGGCACTGGCTTAGGGCTTGCCTACTCTCTCCAGGTAGTCAAGGCGCATGGTGGCAGTATCGAGGCGGAAAACAAATCCCCCAGAGGAGCGCGATTCACAATAAGGCTGCCTATTGAGGGGGAAGAAGAAACGGCGGATCGGAGTTAAATTTTGGCTCGTATTCTTGTCGTGGACGATGAAGAGAGGATGAGGCAACTCCTTGCGATTATGCTTTCAAGGAGCGGGCATGCGGTTGATCAGGCGGGGGACGGCTTGCGTGCCCTTGAAATGATAGAATCGGTTCCCTATGACATGGTGGTTACTGATATCAAGATGCCGCGTATGGACGGAATGACCCTGCTCAGGAAGATCAATTCCATGCAGATTCCATGTCCTGTCGTGGTTATAACGGCGTTTGCGACCGTGGATTCCGCTGTTGAGGCGATGAGGTCCGGGGCCGCAGATTACATAACCAAGCCATTCGACCAGGACAGGATATTGCTCGCGGTCGAAAGAACCTTGAATATATCCCGCATCATGGTTGAAAACAGGGACCTCCGGCTTGAACTCCAGAAGGTGGCGGGGCCTGATGAGCTTGTTTATGTCTCTTCTGCGATGGAAAATATTGTCAGACTCGCGTTTCGGGTGGCGGAGACGGAATCCGTTGTTCTCATAAGCGGGGAGTCGGGGACAGGCAAGGAACTGCTGGCACGCCTCATCCATCGGGCGAGCAAAAGGAAAACCGGCCGTTTCGTACCGGTCAATTGCGCCGCGATATCTCCCAATCTGGTGGAGTCCGAACTCTTCGGGCATGAAAAAGGCTCCTTTACAGGCGCGGACAAAAGGGCGGTCGGCAGGTTTGAATACGCAGGCGGCGGGACCCTGTTTCTTGATGAGATAGGAGACCTGCCGCTTGAGGCCCAGGCAAAACTCCTCAGGGCTCTCCAGGAAAGAAAGATCCAAAGGGTGGGGGGAAATGATGAGATTCCGGTTGATGTGAGAACCATCTGCGCCACTAACCAGGATCTCCAAAAGATGGTTGAAGAAGGTCGGTTTAGGAGAGACCTCTTTTTCAGGATAAACGTCGTTCCTTTGAGCCTCCCGCCGCTCAGGGAAAGGAAGGATGACGTGAGTCCTCTGGCTCTCCATTTTCTTCGCCGTATCTATGGAGGATTGGAGGCAAGGCTTACCGAGGGCGCAAAGAGGCTACTCTTCGATTATAACTGGCCGGGAAATGTGCGTGAATTGGCCAACGCCATGGAAAGGGCATCCATACTTACGAGGGAGAGGGGAAATATAACATCGGAATCCCTTTCCTTCCTGAGGGAAGGCGATAACTTTTCGGAGAGGCCCGGCCGATTCAGTCTGCCTCCAGGAGGCTTAAATATTGAGGAGCTGGAACTTGATCTTGTGAGGCAGGCCGTGGAGGCAAGCGGAAATAATCAGATGAACGCCGCGAGGCTTCTGGGACTCAGCCGCGCCAAGTTCAGGGTCTTGATGAAAAGGCTGAAGAAAAAGGCCTCATCCAAGAGAAACTTTGGTGGAGAAGGTCTTGTAGGGTCGGCATAATATGCGCGAAGGCGATACAATCCGGCATACAATCCGGTTTCCCCTGAGATTCACTATCCCGCTCCGGCTGCTCATGACTGGGATATTGTGGATGCTTATTTTCCCGTGGGCGCTTGCGTGGGCTGAAGATAAACCATCATCACCCGGGGATGATTCCATGATAATGTTCGTGGGCGAGGATCTGGATGTATTCTCCCTTGCCTCGCGCCGCCGGGAGGGAGCGTGGCAGGCGCCTGCCGTGACCGGAGTCGTGACGAGGGATGAGATAAGGGTCAGGGGAATAAGGACCCTGTCGCAGGCATTATCAATGACGCCCGGCTTTTCCATGTCACAGAAAGAATGGGGAACCCAGCCATACCTGAGGGGGGTGCCCAACTCCATTTTGCTGCTCTTTGATACGGTTCCTCAGGGCTCTGATACAAGCAAGTCCCTGCATCCCCTGGACAAAGATCTCTCTCTTGCAGGCGTTAAGAGAATCGAGATCATCAGGGGGCCTGGCTCTGCCCTGTGGGGGCCTGACGCATTCGCCGGGGTCGTCAATGTGGAGCCCATGACCGGTAAGGATCTGCGAGGCGCCGAGGCTGGAATCATTTCAGGATGGCCTGATGATAACAACGGCTTTTTCGCCAACCTGGGCCACGACGGAGGCTACTGGGACGCGTTCCTCTCTGTGAGCGGAAGAAAGGCCGAGGAGGAAGAAAGGCCATTCAGGATAAAGAGATTCTGGGGCGAGGGAAGGCGCCCGATACCGCCGGCTCAGAGACTGGAGGACGGTATTCCCGATAGTTCCAGGTATGTGGAGGTCTCAGGCAACGCCTCGCTGAGAGACTGGATAACCATTTCCGGAAGGCTTTCGGAGAACAGACATCCCTACACCATGCAGGGAAGCGATGCCGATCTTTCATGGCCTGAAAGCAGATCTGCCCCTTCAGGATTTATAAAGATTGAGGGGAAAAAGGACCTCGATCACCGCTCAGCCCTTCGCCTGAGCGGCTATTACAGCAGCCTCAACCCGGAATATGAGATAATTGATCGCACCTTTGAGGAAAGGGAAACGACCCTTTACGGCGAGGCGCTTTACGATCGTTCCTTCATGGCAGGCTCCGGCCTGTTGACTGCGGGCGTCTCCTACCGGGACAGGCAGGTGAAGGATGCCCTTATCTGGGAAAGCTATCTGCCGGATTTTCTCGGACAGGATAACCGCTTCTTTTTACCCAGGGTTAGCTCGGAGGACTACGGAGCAAGACTTTTGTCCCTCTTCGGTCAGTATTCCCAGAAACTTGGCCAGGTTGACCTGACATTAGGCCTCAGGTACGACGAGCACAACATCTACAAGGATCATCTAAGTTATAATGCGGCGGCGGTCTGGAGCCCATCGGCTCAGTGGGTGGTCAAGCTGCTCTACGGGAACGCCTACAGGACTCCATTTGCAAGGCAGCTCATTGATGAGGATGAACCTGAACTTGAAAATATCAGCAGTCTCTCAGCCCAGCTAGGCTGGCGGCCTTCGAAAAATGCATCCCTGACCCTGACGGGGTTCTTTAACGAGATAGATAACCACATCATGGAGGACCCCTATGCCGGGCTATCCATTCCGAACAAACAGAGGATCAAAGGAATAGAGGCGGAAGGGCAGATTACTCCCTTTAAGGAACTCACCTTCTCCGCAAACGTCACCCTGCTTGACAACAGTGGTCCTGAGGAAACCTACAAGTATAACGATGTGACCTTTGTAAGGCCCGACGGAAGCGTGGAGAGGCATTATATTGATCTCAATTATCCCTATGACGCGGGTTCAAAGTCCATGGTCAATCTCATGGCGGACTGGAGGCCGTGGGATCGCTTCACGGCCTTTGCAAGGCTCTATTACACAGGGCCCAGGTATCTTGCATACGCAAGGGGTGAATCTGTAGAGGTATTCCCCAGAACACAGGGTGTATGGCTTATGGACGTGTCCATGACATTTAAGGACATAGCCATGCCCGGACTGGATCTCAGCGTATCCGTAAACAATATATTTGCCAGGGACTACGAGACCCCCGGAACCTACCAGAGTATCCCTGGTGAGCCCTTTACCCTGGAGGCGGTCCTGAGGTTGCGATGGTGAAAATGTATGATCCCGAGAATCCGGGGTAGGTGCGGCTTCAGCCGCACAGGAACAGTGCGCCGTGCGCCTGAAGGCGCGCCTACAGAGCTGATTTCTGGTCTGCTTGTCCTGATCCGCGAAAAGCCATCCCCCGATTTATTGAAATGATGCCCAACAATGCATAGCATCTGGTTAAATCTAACCACCGTGTGGCTCATTTTGACCAGACCCGGGGCTTTAGCCCTGGGCATTTGAAGGCTTTCTCCTGAGCCGATACCTCCACAGCGAAGATATACCCCGCAAGTTCAACTGCCTGAATTAGACCATTTCTACAAGCGTTTTAAGATCCTACCTGCAGGGGGATTTCCCTTGCAGATGACTTCCAATTGGTTAAGCACGGTTTTTGCTTAAATATTAATGCATGGCTAAAATATCTACACATATCCGGCGAAAAGCCCTTGAACTTGCTGTGGCACTGGTAGTGCTGGCAATCAGCACACAGTCGTTTGGCCAGGTTATGGTCCAGGGACTCCATGATAGAGAAAGGGAGCTTTTTAATCTTATAAACGAAGCCCGCATAGCCCCGCTGGCTATGGCTGCGAAGCTGAATATGGATCCGGAAAAAGTCCTTGCCGATCTTCCCGAGTTAAAGGATATTCTCATAAACGGCCTGCCGCCTCTTTCTGAAAACGAGCAGCTTGCGGCCGCCGCCTCAGGCCATACCAACGATATGGTTGAAAACGCCTTCTACTCGCACACCTCTTCAAGCGGAGCGGATTTGGCGGAGCGAATACTCATGACAGGCTACATTCCCGCATCAGAGGCTGAGACCTTGGGCCTTGCCGCCTTCACAAACTATCTTGATCCCGCTTACGCAGTATCCATCATATTCGAAAATATGTTCAGGGATGAACTCAATCCCAACCGAAAAGAAGAAAGAGCGATTCTTAGTCCATCTTTTGAAGACTTGGCAGTCTCCATAGGGGCCGGCGTTTTTGAACTGGGATACAACTATCAAAACGCCTATGTGGCGACATGCGTATTCGCCAGGAGCAAGACAGGCAGTCTGGAGAATCAGCTCCTGGATCTGGTCAATAATGTTCGGAAAGACCCTCGGGCGTGGCTTGAAGATAACGGCGTTGATACCAAAAAGCTCCTGGAAGAGACCCCTTCACTGGATGCTCTTCTCTCTGAAGGGGCTCCGCCCCTCACAATGGACGAGGCCCTTAAAACGGCCGCAAGGCTCCACAGCTCCGATATGGCCGAAAACAACTTTCTGGGTAATGATTCATCTGACGGCACAGGTTATAAGACGAGGCTCAGATTACACCTGGGAAGGCTCCCTGTTGAGACCGGTGAGACTGTTTACGGAATCGAGCAGTCCTTTTCGGATGATCCGGCTAAGCTACTTCCGGTCATTGTCAGGCAATTGATACTTGACGAAGTGAATGATATTGCCGCAGGCGGCTCGGCTATATTGCTCAACAGAGTGCTCAGGATGGCGGGGATAGGGATTGCATCGGCCATTTCTGGTACAAGCGATATTTCCTTGAGATCCCTGAAAATAACCTGTGACCTAACAAGCCTGGATTACCTGGATGTGAGCCCTAGTTTTCTCCTCTGGTCAAATCCGCCGCCCGGTTCGCCCTGGCAGCCGCCTGTCACCGGCCCGGAATTTGATCCCCTTCCACCAGGCTCGCCGTGGAGTCCTCCGATTGAGCCTCCCTACGAGGGGAGCTTTGAGGAGCAGATAGGAATCGAACTCAAGCGCCTTATAGATCTCGCCAGAGAAAATCCTCTTGATATGGCTGAAGAAATGGGGCTCGATCCCGATGAATTGCTTTTAATTTTGCCGGAAATGACTCCTATCCTGCTTGATGGAGTTTCTGGATTGATTGAGGACACTACGCTCTTTGATACGGCCTATTCTCAGGCAAGAGACATAATGAAATACGGCTACTTTTCTACAGAGTCGCTGGACGGACTAGGTGCCTCAGACAGGATAAGCGATGCAGGCCGGGGAGAGCTGACCAATGGGATAGAAACAATCGGATCTGTCGCTACGACCGCCGCGGCGGAAGCGGGTTCTCTTGCCCGCGTGCTCTTTGAGGCGCGTTTCAAAGATGAACTAAACCCGGGTTATGAAGGCGTAAGGGTGATTCTGGGGGCGGATCTAAATCTCTCAGGAGTCATGGTTGCGAGCAAGGCCCTGGATGAAGAAGGACTTGCGGGAGGTAAGTATTACCTGTGGGTGATGGATGCGGCAACTGGAGGCACGGATCTTGCTTCAAATGCGAATCAGGGGATGTCAATAGCCGTAGAGTCATTGACCTCATCGGGCCTCCGGAGATCATGGATGGCGAGGCTGCTCCTGCGATGGGGCGACGACGGTGGTGAGGAGAGAAGCCTGGCAGACTTCAGGGACGTTAAGAAAAGGCCGAGCAGGGTTGAAAATGGGCTTGACAATCGCCAAAGGCTGGTCTATTAACGCATAAGGATATTTTTCCGGATGGTTTATTATTGGGTTCCCTGCATAAGGCAGGGAAAGGTTTTCAACAATAGCGGAGAAAGGGGGGATGCGGGCAAAATAAGCGAAATAAAGCGGTTTTGTTTTTAGGTGTAGTGAGAAAAGTAATTGAATTAATTCAAGGAGGAAAGGGATGACTAAAAGAATTCTTATACTTGCAGTAATGGCGGCGCTGGCCTTTGGTATGGTCGCTCCAGCCACGGCTGAGGTAGAGGTCGCAAACGGTGGGATAGGGGATGCCTTGCTTTTTTCCCTCTATGACGTTCGCGACGTTGAGAACAGGACTGCCGCATGGCAGAACTACATTACCATTGAAAATACCACAGGACACTGGGTGGCTGCCCACATCAGGTTCAGGTCCTGGAGGAAGAGCATAGAAGTCTATGACCACGTTATTCTGCTCTCCCCCTATGATGTCTTCTGGGCATACATCTACAGGGCAACAGCGGTTGAAGCCACGACCGACAATCCGTCCGATTCCATCGTGGTGGGCGATGTCGTGATCGCAAGCGAGGACACCAATACACTGAGAAACTCCGGCTTGATCTATACCCCCCAGACAGCATGGAAGACCAAGTTTCAGTCCAGCCTGCTTGAGGATTCCGGATTTACCGCTGCTGCCGGTTATGATCTGCAAAAGGAGATCCAGGCCGGATACCTTGAGGTGATAGGTCTTTGGCAGCTTATGAAGCACGTTGGCGACGAAGTATGCGGCGCCCCGATTTATGATGAGGACACTCATCTGATAGCCCAAGTTGTGTCTGCCCTTAATTATCAGACTGAAGCCCCTATTGTTGCCAATGTCTACGACATGTTGGACGCCGGTTTCTGGGTAAACGCGCAAGCTCTCCCCTATCCAGCAAAAAATGAAATTTACAGTTGGCCGGACACTTGGGGAAGACCAAAGCCCAGCATTGAAGGATCTGAAACAGGGACTACCCCAGCATCTCCCAGGTGGTTCCATGACTGCGGAAACGTGCTGACAGGAGCCATGGAATTTGGCGATCCAGGGAACGGCCGTTATGAGCTTGAGAATTTCGTGGCTCTCCAGGATTTCAGGACTGATGATGGCCCCTATTGGTGCCAGACCGCTCACAATTACACCGCTCTTACCCACAGGGACGAGCACCGTGGCGGCGAGATCATTTTCCCCACCGACAGCATGAGGTGGTGGGTATATACAAATGCTCCTGGCTACTATGTCAATTCAGGCTTTGCTACGTCAGTCGGTCCTGACCTGAGAGACGGCGATCACTTGAATGTAGGCGGGGTGTTCGATAACGCCGGTTATCCGGATAATAATGTCACTCAAGGTGCCTCTTGGCCAGCTTTCGCCACGGCTATTAATGTGGTGGACAGTACATATACCGTTGACCGTCACAACGACATCTGGAGTCTGGATGATGTTGAGTGGGCCCTTTTCAAGAACGAGATAT
>Ga0100393_10002006_pt1 | contig 19943 bp, 11 predicted proteins | sample CryGeymeta201517_FD_81546 | JGI IMG/M metagenome (GOLD analysis project Ga0100393, IMG submission 81546) | Groundwater microbial communities from Crystal Geyser aquifers in Utah, USA - Crystal Geyser metaG 2015-17 | ecosystem: Environmental > Aquatic > Deep subsurface > Groundwater | place... | reverse complement strand
TATTCGGTTTTCATTCGCCGGGGTGGACAGGCAATCAGATCCACCCTTGATTATCACCGGCGAGTACCGCGCTGACGATGCAGGCGGGCGATTGGCCCGGTGGCCGATGGATGCAAATGGTTGGTTACACGAGGATTCGGACCACGTCATTCGCGCCAAAGACGCCTTTGTTGGAGCCCAAACACGGATGCAAGGAGCCCTCAGTCTGGGAGACGCACTCTATATTTCTTCGTCGAGCCAGGCAGGCAGCTTAGGACGGCTCTACCGCACGAAAGTCGGTCAAGAGAGCAAAATCACGGCATGGGTTTATGGCGCCGAGGACCTTTATTACGAAGGCGCCCAAGACCGGATTTGGACGCCCGCAGAGCACCCAAATGCTCGCGACGTGGTGTCGATTCCGCGGCAGGCGCCTTAAGCTCAGACTGCGTGTAACCTAGAGTTCCCAGCCATATCCACACATCATGCTTTGGACAAAACCCTCGACGTCGACAAACTCCAAACTGGCCTCACAAACAAAGAAATTCTTATCTGAAATATGCCACTCTGCGTTGGCCACCCACTCTGGAAGCACGCTGATTTTGACGGTTTGATCATCGATCCGTACATCCTCGTAAACCAATAGCGTGGGACCGGTGCCCAGTTGCGCCCCAAGATAAAACGACGCCAACCAGATTCCCCAGCCGATGCGGCCCGAAATCTTCACCATACTCAAATAATCACCGTAATAGTCATCGGGGTAGTCTTCGGCCACCGCGAATGGAAGCGCTGTAAACGCGACAGAAACTCGCAACCCCATAGGAAGCTGAACACCTGCCTGGCCCGCAATCATCACGCCCCAAACATCGTAAAGTTCGTAGTCGTCTCCCCATTCCGCCAGGCCGTTTCCGACTCCGCCCATGACCGAAACGAAAGGATAAAGGTCGAACCAACGCTTTGTGAAATCGCTGTATTCCTGCTCCTCCGTACCGCCACTCACCTCTGCCTGGGCAAAATACTCCCCGCTTTCGTCGGCCGTGGCCGTCTGAGTCGGAGGGCGTTGCGCCAGAGCCATAGAGGGGGAAATGACGCTTAAAAGACCCAGCAAAACGCCAATTATTTGCAGTCGTGATAATTGCATTTACTGCCTAATGGCCGGGGACAAAGACGATCTATTAACTGAATTTTTGAACGTTTTTGATTCCACGAAAACTCCACCCATAAATGCAGAGCAGAGGCTAATAGACGAAGGCTTTCAGGCGTTCCAGAAGCTCAGGGTATTTGCCCTCTTCGCGCCAAGCCTCACTGAGTCGGTACGACTCTTTTTTCTTTGATTCGTCCGAAGACCGCTCAAGAACCTTCCAATCCTCGAGCAGTTTCAACGCGTTTTCGTAGGTTGGCTTGGATAGGCTTTCCTGAAACAGAATTTCGCCCTTCGCATAATCAGCCCGGCCCTGTTTGAGCGCGCCTTCCGTGATTTCTTTCTTCTCAAGCACCTGGCTGGTGGTCTTACCCACCAACGAAAACACGATGACGTAGGCCTCGACAAAGGTCAGTACCAGACGGCGGAAGAACTCCAGTTCGGCCGGGGCAGGGTCAGAAATCGTAACCGTGCGTGGCTCATCGGTGCTCAGAGCCAACCACCCAGCGGCCTCAAAATAACTCAGCGTACGCAAGAACACATTTTCGAACTCGGCGCGCTCTTCGTAAATCCACTCAAATTTGAACAATTTGCTCAAAAATAAAGTTTGGTCCATCAAATCCGCGAGCGGCATTTGTGGCGCTTTAAACGAGCCGATGGCCGCGGCAAGAAGGGCCTCGGGCACAAAATGATGAACGATATTATTTCGATAATACGAGAGCTGAAGCCGCGCATCATGAGGCACATTATAAATCTGCGAGGTATCCTCGCCGGCCTGCACCTTGACCTGATTATTCTCGATGAAGAGTTGCAGCGCCCAGTCCATCAGGTCCGCTGTGCATTGGCCAATGGCCGCCTCAAGGGTCATCCCATCATCGCTCAACGTACTCGAGGACTTGCCTGAGTCCTGGGTTCCTTCGGCCCTCTGGGCCTCCAAAGGACCAAGTACGCCTTGATTCGCCTCTAAGGCATCCAAGACCGTGCGCGAAAGCCGAACCTTGCGCCCCGGCTGGGAAAGGAAATGAATCAAAAATCCGGTTTGGCACAGGAGCTTTTCGCGCGTGATTCCGCCGCCCTGATCGTTCAACAACACCGTCGCAGCCAGCGCGGTCGGCGTGACGGTTGTGACCTCGTTGATGTCGTAAATAATACGATGGGCGAGCCGTACCGTGAGCGTGTTGAACGCAACTTCTTCCGGGTTCACACGGTCAACGTCGTACCCGTCCAGATAGGTCCCGATGTCGATCGGTTCGTTGAACTCGACGTAGAGCCGGCCGTATTTGGAGGTCAAAAAACGAGGCGCACGAAGAAGGCCGCCCAGACTTTCCTTTTCTTTTTCGCCCCCAAGAACCTCTTCCTCGTAGGAACTTCCTTCGATGATTTTTTCGTAGCCGACCGAAATCGGCACGATATGAACGTTTTCCAATCGGCCGGACACAAACGCCCTCAACACCATCTCGAGCATGCCGTAGCGCGGCTTGATGAGCTTGCCCGTGCGTGAACGTGTGCCCTCGATGAAGAATTCGAGAGGGTAGCCCTGTTCAAGCATACGAATCACGTATTCACGAACAACGACGGGATAAAGCGCATCGCCCTTGAAGGTTCGACGGATGAAAAACGCCCCGGCCCATCGAAAGAAATGGCCCATGGGCCAGAAACTCAGATTGGCACCCGCAGCAATCAAAGGCGTGGTCATGCCGTAACGGTAAAAGAGGTAACTCAGTACCAGGTAATCGATATGGCTCTTATGGCTTGGGACCAACACGATATTGCTGTGTTTGGCGACCTCACGCACGCGCTCCAGGCCTTTCTCGTCGACCTCAAAACCGTCGTAAATCCGGTACCAGACAAAGCTCAGCACGGACGAAAATATCTTGATCATCAGCAGGCTTGGCTCGGCCGCGACCTCGACAAATTGCGCCCGGGCACGCTGAACGACTTTTTCTTCGGGTACGCCTTCTTCAGCGGCGAGCGCCTGGATGGTTTTGGTCAACGCCGGGCGTGACAGAATATCCTTCCAAACATCATTTGTGGGCTCACCGGTTGGGCCCAAAATGACCCGCTCTTCGCGGCGAATGATGTCCAGAACCTGCTCACGCAACATATCTGAAGCGTCGGCCGAACCTGCGCGTGGGTATTCCTGCAAGAATTCCAGCAGGTTGATTCCGCCCGAGACCAAAACGGTGGGTTGGCCAAACTTAACAAAGCTCTGCCAGATCGTCTGGAACCAATAGACCACTTTACGAAAGAAACCGGGGGATTGGGCCGTCCCAAAAATATCATCCAGAATCGTCGGGTGTTTCGAGTCGGGACGTTTTTCCCAAACCAAAAGAAGCGGCATCACAAAAATCGGCACGCTCTGTTTGCGCTGTGCGCGAACCAGTCGGTACAGATATTTCTGCGAGAATTCGAAGTTGTCGTTGGCAGTGGCTTTCGGCCGTTCCAAAAAGATGAACACGGCTTTGTCATTGGCGACCAACGCCTGAACGACCTCTTCCGCTTGTTCCGAGGGACTGCGGAAAATTGAAAAAATATACGAGAAGAATCCGCGCAAAATGATGGTGCGGATGCCGTTCGCAAATTGCGCCAGCGGCAGGCCGTGCGTACGAAACGCCCAGTTAAAATAGAGGTAATCAAGGAGGCTTAGCGAACGCATCACATAGACGACGGTTCCGCGGTCTTCGGCCTCTTGGATATGATCCAGACTTCGACGTTCAAAGAGCACGTGGGCAAAAAAGAAGCGCGCCAAGAAGTTCAGCAGGCGCCCAAATTTCTGGGACATTGCGGTAGGATGAGGATGTTCCTCCAACCGCTTCGCCAACACCCCTCGCCGTTCAATCAGCTTTGGGTCTTGAACTTCGGAGGCTTGAGCGAGCCCAACTTCCTCCCACGGAATGAGCGGGTCGCTTTCCGGAGGATCTGAATCTGGCGAGTCTGTAGACATTCCCGCCTTATACACCACGGTCGGTGAAATCTGTGAATCGATTTATGGCCACGACGGACCTCGCTGAATCGGACTCCAGCGTGTCATTTGACCGCGGAAATCTTGAAATCGACGATTCGAATGTTGGAGCTCGCTTTGAGCTTCACCACTCGTTTCAGGCTTTCTTCGAGGTCCTTCAAGGCTTTCTTCTCGAAATGGCGAAGGAAGTCGATCACAACGGGGTTGGCTTCGACCAAGATATGGCCTTCGCCAAAGGTCAGCGCCTGACGATGAACATCGCGCAGAATCTCGTAGGCGACGGTCTCACGCGACATGATCACGCCCGTGCCTTCGCAGACCTCGCAGGCCTCACACATGTACTGGTCAAGCGATTCACGGATGCGTTTACGGGTCATCTCGACCAGACCGAACTCCGAAATCGCCAAGGCGTTCGTGGTTGCGCGGTCTTGTTTGAGCGCCTCTTCCAACGACCGGTAGACCTTTTCGCGATGGCGAGAGTCTTCCATGTCGATGAAGTCGATGATGATCAGACCGCCGATATTACGCAGGCGAACCTGGTAGACAACCTCTTGCACGGCCTCAAGGTTCGTTCGCAAAATGGTTTCTTCGAGCGACGTTCCGCGGCCCACAAATTTACCGGTATTCACGTCGATCGCCGTCAACGCTTCGGCGCGGTCGATCACAAGATGACCGCCGGATGCCAGATCAACCTTGCGTGCCAACGCACCCTTGATTTCGGGCTCGATGCCGTAAGCGTCAAAGATGGGCTCAGCTTCTTCGTAAAGCCGAATATCGCCTTCAAAGCCGGGGATGTATTTCTTGATGAAGTCTTCGACTCGCTCTTTATCAGCCACCGTGTCCAAGATCACGGCGTCCAGATTCACGGCCACCAAATCACGCACGGCGCGGATGATGAGGTCGCTTTCTTCGTAAAGAAGATACGGGGCTTTGACGCGGCCGTGTTTTTCGAGAACCTCACTCCATTGCTGAATCAAGGATTGCATGTCGTGGATGAGTTTGTCTTCGTCCACGTTAGCGCTGACGGTTCGCACGATGAATCCAGTCCCAGGAGGGCGGAATCCTTCGACGATTTTTCGAAGGCGACGGCGTTCTTTTTCGGACTCGATTCGTTTCGAAATTCCGATATGCGACACGGTCGGCATGAACACGACGTAGCGGCCTGGCAACGAGATATGGCTGGTCAGGCGCGCGCCCTTGGTGCCCATGGGCTCTTTGGCGGTTTGGACCAGAATCTCTTGACCTGAATCCAACGAGTCCTGAATATTGGCGCGCTGTTTTCCGCGACCACGCGACACTTGTGCTTCTTCGGTCTCGTCGTTGAAAACTGCGAAATCGTCGTCGAAATGATAAACATCGGAGGCGTGCAGGAAGCCCGCACGTTCATGGGAAATATCGACAAACGCAGCCTGCATGCCCGGAAGGACGCGCAAAATCTTGCCTTTGTAGATATTGCCAACGATTCCCCGCTCACGTTTTCGTTCGATATGAAGTTCGCTAATAATGCCGTCTTCGACCAGAGCGACACGAGTTTCATCGCTGGTCGAGTTGACCACGAGAACATTGGACATACTACACCATCCGCGAGGCGCACTCTGAAAGCTGCCCGAACGTACGACCATTGGAGTCGCACGTGTGCATGGCCTCATCCTGAGCCACGCGCCTCGTCACAAAAAAGTTAAATAATCCGGCCCACGAAAACCGCGAAACCGCATTCAGTGCAGTGATTAAACCACCACAAAAATTGTGTTTTTAGCTGGATGTCGATTTCCGACACACCGCGCGGCGCAAAGATAGCACACGTTATAGGCGATCGTCACAGAAAAGAGTCAGCCTGCTTTCATGCCGTGCAAGCGCAGTCCACGCACTCCAAATCCACTGGCATAAAACCCAACCAAACGATCGCCGTCATCAAATCGGACCGCAATCAATGGGCGACCGGGATCGAACGCGATAATCGCCCGGCCCGAGGTCGACTGATGCAACGAAATGATATTATCGCTTCCAAGGCTCGAAACGAGGTAACCGTCATGCGAAAACGCAATCGAAAGAGCCGCTGATTTCATGGCCCATGAGACCACGTCAGTTCCGTCTGTGACGCGACGGACATCCACCAGGCCGGTGTCGCGCGCAATCACCACCAACGCCCCATCCGACGACAACGAAACCGCTGTGACGGGGCTTCCGCTGGCGGCCGGTACCCAATCCGTTTCGTCGATCGAGCCGATATAAACCCGACCGCTGGAGGTCCCGAACGCGATGACAGCGTCCTTGGACCATGCAATCGAAGTGATCTGAGTGAGTGTGTCTTCCTGAAACACAAGCCGCATCGACTTGTTCTGGCAGACAAAGACTTCTCCAAGGGCCGTGCCCACCACCACAAATTCGCCCGACACGGGCCCACAAACACAGGTTGCACCTGGCACCGGGCCAAATTTATGGGCGAAGCCGGGACCGATTGCAGAAACCCCTCCATCTTCAGACACAACCCGAGTCAGCTTCGAACCGCCGTCGACCGAGATCACGGATGAATCCATTTCGATAGGAACTTCGAAAGCCTGATGGTCGCTACGCCCGGTCAAGACGGCCTGGATTCCGCTTCTAGGTGTATTTGCGCGCGCAAACGTGCCGTTGATTGGAGTCTCGTGCATGAACCTCGATTCAGACAATTCATCCAGACCCTTGGCCAGGTTCTGCGCAATCGCGTCCAGCCGATCGACCACAATCTGAGCCGAGATCGGGCGATCGTTGGGGTCTTTCGCGAGCAATTCAAGCACAAGACTCGTCCCTACGGGTCCAATGAGTTCTCCGAGCCTCCACGTCGAAACAGGCTCCAACGCATGGCCACGAAGAACCTCCTCGGCGGTCTGTCCCATAAATGGAGCTTCACCAACGAGCAGATAATAAAGGACCGCCCCAAGGCTGTAGAAGTCGCTACGCGAGTCGATTCGCCCGAGCCTGACTTGCTCTGGACTGGCGTAGAGAGGGGACCCCAAAAACCCGTTGATGCGACGCGGATCCCCTGTGAAATAGACGATGCCTAGGTCCAGAATCCGCACGAAGTCATCACCAGCAGGCATGCGCTCGACAATGATGTTTTCGGGTTTCAAATCACGATGCACAAAACCGGCGGCATGCGCTTCGCCGATGCCATTGGCAATCTGTCGGACAAGCTTGATGGCCCGCAAAGGGTCGAGCGGTCCATCGCGCTCAACCAGGATATCAAGCCGATCGCCCTCCGCGAGATCCATCACGAGTGCAACGTAATCGTCGTAGAGTTCCATCACTTCGTAAATGGTTGCAAAATGTGGGTTTCGCAAACAACTCAAGGCCTCAACTTCTTTGTCGAGACGCTTGCGATTCACGCTGCCATCGGCGTGCACACGCATCAGCTTGATCGCAAATTCGCGCGCAATATTCAGTGAGGTGGCTCGGTAAACACGAGCGCTCGCCCCCGTCCCAATCCGACGGGTTAGCAGGTAGCGTTCGCCAAGAACTCGGCCGAGCAAGCGGTCCTCAGACGTCGTCAAATCAGGCCAGCCAAGTGAGGGCGGCCGGGCACTGCACTCGGGGCAGCGGGTATCTTCAGAGTACAAAATAGAACCGCAGGGAGCGCAAAAGTGCGTCGGGAATCTCTCCCTGAACTCTCCACGGCGTCTATCCAGTACTCGCGACCGCATTTGCACTCCGGCAACCCTTCATCAGTGCCAACAATCTGGCTTCTGCAGCGAAAGTTTACATGGTGTCAAGGCAGATGTCAGTGCAGATCTTGCTTCATATCAGTGCAGATCTTCCTGCATGTTTTCTGCCCACAGCTCCAGGTCCTTCGTCCAGTAAGTATGCAGGCCTGAATCGGAATTAAACGAAAGCAGGTCCACCGGATGGTTGGGGCGAACGAGTATCAGGCGATTACAAGTCCCGGACTCGTAGATGGCGATCGTGCCATCCCTCATATGAACTCCGATCAGGTAGCCGTCTTCCGAGAGCGTCAGCCCCACGACTTGCTCTGGGACAGAAAAATGAGCAACGGGGGCCCTGAAATTTCGAGCCTCAAAAACCTCGACTTCACGCGTCTTTCTTGAAACTGCGAGCGTTTGGCCTTTGGCGTCACAGGTCAGCGCGGTCACGGGTGGGCCCGACAAAACAGGTTTCCAGACCCAAGCCTCTGGCCCGATCGTCTGTGTGCACTGAACTCGACCGGACTCCAGGCCACAAAACACGAAGGTGCCCGCCCGATCGGCGCAGAGCGCGTTCACGGAAGCATTTCGAACGTCGGAAAACACGTCGATGCCACGGTCCAAATGACGAATCTTTCCGTCAGCGGTTCCCAACAAAATCCCACCTGCCAAGGTCAAGGAGGTGGCATTCAGATCGGTCACGCCTAAATCTTCGACAATTTTTTCGCTCACTCGAACGACGTGTCTATTCGAAAGCAAGATCAGCGGCGTGGCATCATGCGCGGCGACCATCATCACGACGCTCGCATCCAACACGATTCCGGTCGAATAACGATGCCCGCCTGTCGAAGGATCGGCACGGGAAGACGATTCTTGAGTCTCCCGGTCACGGGCGAGGTCGGCCCGAATTTCACCGCGCGGCTTATCATGCACGCCCGACGGCGATGAGACATCCCACGACCCATGAGTGGTCTGCCGGATGATCTTGTCCAGACGGATCACGACCTCCTGAAGTGTAGCCGGCCGGGCATAACGCGACTTCGAGAGCAGTTCGCTCACCAGCATCTGGACGTCCGGGTTTTCGATCGCACCGTCCGAAACCTCGGACAGCGACGGAGGCGCAAGGTCAGTCTGCATCTTGAGGACTTCTTCGATGGTATCCGCCTGAAAAGGAGCCCGGCCGGTTAGACAGAAGAAGAGCACGCCTCCCAGTGCGTAGATGTCTGCGCGGCGGTCTAAGGGCTGCCCCAGAACCTGCTCGGGACTCGCGTAAAGCGGCGTTCCCACAAATCCGGCAGATGTTTGTGCCGTCTCGGCAAAGCGGACGATGCCAAAATCCAAAATATGGATGAAGTCGTCGCCTGCCGGCAGCAATTCGACCATGACGTTGTCTGGCTTCACATCACGATGAATCAACCCGAACTCGTGAGCCTCGTGAAGGCCGTTGCCGATCTGACGAACGATATTGCAGGCGCGCATCACATCAAGCGGTCCATTCGCATCGACCAAGTCTTGAAGGGTGCTTCCTGGCACATAATCCATGACCACGCCGAGGTGTTGGTCATAAAGCTCAAACACTTCGTAGAAAGGCACGATATGCGGATTACGAAGCCGACCCATCGCCTCGATCTCTCGTTCAAGCCGTTCACGCGTCATCCCTGAACGACTGGAATCTGCCCCTGCATGGATGAATTTGATGGCGAATTCACGAGCGACTCCAAAAGAAACCGCTCGGTACACCTGCCCCGTCGCCCCCCGACCGATCCGACGTGTGATCAGATAGCGGCCGTCCAGAGTTCGACCCAGGAAAGGATCAAGACAATCACGGATATCCGCCCACCCACTTTGGGGGCGTGTTGCGCCGCAGTCCAGGCATACGGGGTCATCCTCATAGACCATGCTCATGCATGACATGCAGTAATGCCGCGGAGTCGACTCAGCAAATTCTTTCTGTCGGGCCCGACGACGGAGTGTTCGCTGATTCATATCCCGCACCTAAAGCTGATTGAATCAGCATCATACCCTATTTTACAGACCGAAACTCCTTTCGAGATTCCAGCCCCAAAGCTCACCATCTTTGACTCCATATCCAACCAATCCGTTGAGTCCAAACCAGATCATGCCCATCTTTGGCACACGCATCGACACCACTTGTTTACCAGTCATCGACTCAAAAATCGTAACCGCTAGCTCGCATTGCACAGCCAGCAAATATCCGTCCCTCGAGAACGCCAAACCTTGGACCGGAGAAAGCGCCGTGACGCGCGCAAGTTCGGCTCCATGGTCGCGCAGAATTTTAACTTCGCGAGTGGACCGCGAAATCGCCATGAACGTTCCGGTGCGGTCGATCGCTAAGTTCGTCACCGCCGGGCCACGACGCATCACGTCCCAGGTGCGTAGCTTTTTTGGAGCAGAACGCCAGACGGTCCCGTCTTGAGCCGCCGCCAACCAGACGCCGCCTTGCTGATCGCCAACAACGCTCACAATTGGCGACGGACTCTTCAATGTTGGGCGCCCATTGACCATGACCGTTCCGTCCAAATATCCAGATATCCAGGCGTTGCCGCTCGAGGTCACGGTCGTGAGGTCTGGACGTGCAGAAAAGACAGGACGTAGAGCCTGCCCGGCGAGCTCAAAAACCTGGTGGTTTTGAACCACAATCGGTGTTTGGCCATGCGATCCAAAAAGTAAGGCGGCTGAATCGATCTCGACACCGACCGAGAAAGAACTCGCGGCGGCGCTGCCCAGCTGACTTTCAATCTGAACACTCAACGATCGCTCTTTCGAGACTTCTTTGCGGACCTCGCTTCGACTGTCCGAAAGCGCCTTCCAAACCTCAAGTTCCTCTGGATCGAGCCGCAAGATGTCGTCGATTGCACGTGCAATCGCGGCCATGTCTGCGGGGCGATCCAGAGGCGAAAGGGCGATCATCGAGGTCACCAATCGGTCGAGTTCGGCCGAACAGACTTCCATATGGTCGCGAAGCCGTGGGCGCTTCGCAGCAAGGTGTCCCTGCAAGACCACGGCGACGTTTGGAGCCGCAAAGGGCGAGACCCCGGTGAGAGCTTTGAACATCACACAACCCAGAGCGTAGATGTCGCAGCGAGGATTGAGCGTGGCACCGGTGATCTGCTCTGGACACGCATACGTAGGCGTACCAATGAAACCATGGGTCAGGTTCGAGCTCGCCGAATGCACGATGCCAAAGTCCAAAACATGAACGAAGTCATCGCCGGATGGCAGAGTTTCGATCATCAGATTATCGGGTTTGATGTCTCGGTGAACCAAGCCAAGTTTGTGCGCCTCATGGAGCGCATTCGCCACCTGGCGGCTGATTCTCAGCACTCGTTCAAGGCCAAGTGAACCCGCGGCCTCAATGGTCGCGCCGAGACTCTTACCATGGATGAAGTCCATGACCACGATGGCAAAACCGGGGACCTCAAAAACCTCGTAAAACGGCACCAGGTGTGGGTTTCGAAGACGCGCCATGACTTCGACTTCACGCGCCAATCGCTCACGCGTGTCCTCGGATTTCAGTTCGATGAATTTGACCGCAAACTCACGAACAATCGAGAGCGAGTGGGCTCGATAGACGCGGCCGCTGCCTCCAATCCCCACAAGGCGAGTGATCAAATAGCGACCGTCAAGGACTCGCCCAAGCCAGGTGTCTCCTTGATCTTTGAGAGGCACCCACCCGTTTGGCGGACGTTCAGCAGAGCAGTCCAGACAGGTGGCCTCTGTCTCGTAGAGGATGCTCGTGCAATAGGGGCAAGTGTGGGTGGGAATTGCGCCCGCAAATTCCCGTTGTCGTTGTCTTCGAAGTTGGCTTCGTTGTTGAGATTCCATGATGCAATCGTGCCACATGTTTGTGGCGGTTCATTCGATCTGAAGTTGCATCTTCGCGCAGAATTCGAGTCGTTAAGGTGTGAAAACCCTGGCGACTCAATTCATGGGGACTCGGGTGAGTTCGCGCTGGAGGTCCACGCCATAAAGGGCGCCATCCACTCCAAAATAACCAACCAATTCGTTGTCGCCTGAAAAACCGACATTCATGAGATGGTTCACATCATCTTTGATCGAAATGATGCGTTGTCCCGTCAGCGACTGATGCAATGAAATCACATCGTCGGTTGAGAGCAGGGAAATCAGGTGTCCATCGCCGCTAAAAGCGAGCTGTCGAACGATGGCTGACGCCGTGAAACGGGCCAAGGGCGTTCGCGGTGAGGACATGGTGAAAATTTCGATTTCACGTGTTTTTCGAGCCACGGCAAACATGTTGCCCGCCAAATTCATGGCCACTGCGGTGATGGGCGGACCGTCTTGAATTCGGATCCAATCCGTTAATCCTCGGGTCGAACGACAGATGTACAATCGGCCCGAATCCGAGCCCGCGATATGCGTCATGCCTTCCCGATCGGAAGCCAGCGCCGTAATGGCCACACGACGAACGTCTTCGAAAACGATGCAAGCGCCTTCTTCGTGGGCCACGTGAATGATCGCGCCATCCTCGCGCCCCACCAAAACCCCAGCTGCAGTCACAGACAAAGCCGTTACGTCCGAGGGTGATTCGTAACAAATCCGGACGGTGTCGCCGTCGCCAAAAAACACACGATTCTTTTGATCCGCAACCACCAGGCCTTCGCCACGACCGCCACGACAAAGGTCGATGATTCCCTCGATCTTCATCCCCACCGGAAAGACACCGGTATCGGACTGCCGAACGCGATCAAAACTATGTCGAGCGCTCTCGCGTGTTTCAGTCACCATGGCGCGAACACTGTTTTTCGACGGTGTACGTTTGAAGATAGCCGCTTTGGGGCCGGTGGCATCGCGTGCTGACGACACCATAAATGAACCACTGTCCACGCGCGCAGGTCGCGCCGTCGGAGTCGCGTGAAATTCCCCCTCCGAACTGTCCGAAACCGCGAGCGCCTCACCGGTATTATGCTCAATCACTGGCAATTCAGACGAATCCGACCCAATGATCGACTCTGCCGGGTCCAGACTCCGACTGTTCAAGAGCACGTCGAGCCGTTTGATCACCTCTGCCAAATTCTGCGGACGACTTGCCGGACTCTTGGCCAACATCGACGCCACCAACTCTTCGAGTTCGGGCGAATAGACCTGAGTCGGATTCGCATCACGCAGGGTAGGGGCAGGCGTACGCACGTGGGCACGCAAGATCTCGTAGACGTTATCGCTCAAAAATGGCGGGCGTCCTGTGAGCAGATAAAAGAAGATTGCGCCAAGGCTGTAGATGTCGCTGCGGCGATCGACGTCACCGGCCATCGCCTGTTCTGGACTGGCGTACAAAGGAGTCCCAAGGAAACCGCGGGTCATCGACACGCCATCATCCATACGCACGATGCCAAAATCCAACACATGCACAAAGTCATCGCCGGCAGGCATCACTTCGAGCATCGCGTTTTCGGGCTTCAAGTCGCGATGAATCATTCCGGCTTCATGAGCCTCATGCACACCATTGGCGACCTGTCGCAGGATCTTCGAGGCTCTTCGCATGTCGAGCGGGCCTTCGCGTTTGACCAAGACTTCCAAAGTCACGCCGTCGACAAAGTCCATGACGATGCCGAGGAAGTTGTCGAACAACTCCAACACTTCATAAAAAGGGACAACATGGGGATTTCGCAGCCGAGAGATCGCTTCGATTTCTCGATTCAAACGGGCTCGGATTTGTTCGGGATCAACACCCGCCGGAGCCTGTTTGAAATTGATGATTTTGACGGCGAACTCACGCACGATCGCGAGTGATTCTGCGCGGTAGACCGAGCCTGAGGCTCCTTGTCCGACGCGTTTTGTAATCAGATAACGGCCATCGAGCACCCGGCCGAGCCAGGGGTCAAAACCGTCCTGAATCGTGGGCCAACCAGCTTCGGGCGCAGCGGTTCCGCAGTCGAGGCAATCGGTGTCCTCGGGGAAAAGTACGGCAGAGCACTTGCCGCAATAGTGCGCAGGAAGCCTCTTAGCGAATTCCCTGCGTCGCCTGTCGTATGTTTGTCGGTCCCCCATTGGACCTACCCTCTGAAAAACTCCGACATTGACCGTGTAGGCCGGTGTCGGATGGAAACATCTAGCAATTGAACACCCTAGTTCAAAACGATGTTCCCACTTACCCCACGAATATCTTACACATCGAATCTTGGTCCGCAACGGCCCATGTGTGCTTTTGTCCTACAAAGGCATTAAACGTTGATTTTGCACAAATAAAACGTATTTCTTGGCATGAAACGCGCCAAGGGTCTTTCGAATCTGATCGCTTCAGTTTCCGAAATTTTAGGCGGGTCGAATCAAAATGGAGATCTGTAGTTCAGACCTGTTTTATCCTCTGGCGCAAAAGGAGTCGGCGCATCACCCCCATGGACTTCGCTGTCCGCCGTGACACCGTTCTGTCCCGCCGCCCCAACCCTCTCGCCGGAAACCAGGCCATAGTTCAACCCGCGGTGATCGTTGATCCAAACGTTTTCGAAATCGTAAGCTTCGACTCCGGCCGAGAAGCAAAGGCCGTCTTTTCGGTCGTAGATGTCGTCGTTGCCGTACCGTGAATCTCGGGCGTAGTCGTAGTTTCGCAATTTCAGGAGCTTGGTCATCCAAAAGTCTCCGCCCCACTTATGCAAAGTGATTCCGTTTCCAGCGCTGCGAACCGAGACGTTTTCAAATACCAAGGTCGTGGGGTTTTCCTTCTTTGTTGCTCCCTGATTTTGAAAGGTATCACCGTGGAGACCGTCACCTAGATCCGGCGCACCATCGTCATCGATACTCTCGTACCCCGCAAAGTACGAGTTGATCACCACAAAGTGGCGGTCTGTGAGGGGGCTCGTTGAGTTGTTCGAATGCGAGCGCATCACCAGAACGTCGGCTTCCGCTTGGTTGAGCTCGATCCGGGCTCCCTCGATAAATGTGGTCCCCTTTTGCTCCAAACGCATCGCTTCCCCACCAGGGATTCGGGGATAAATATTGGCGCCTTGGTTGATCCGGTTGCCGTCTTTATCCTTGAAATTGCCTTCGCCGATCCCACAACCAGCTTGCACGATCGGTTCAATGTCGAGGCCTTTGACATGAACGTTTCGACCGCCCGTGACCCAAACGGGGTAGATCAGAGGTCCAGAGTCCGGAGCCATCTCGATCATCGCGTCCTCATCGGGGCTGAGTTTGATCTCGAACACTTTTCCGTCGCAGCCGATATGATCAAAATCAGGCATATTTGCGGTCGCGGAGGTGTTCGAAATCGTGATTCGAGTGGGGTTCGTGAGAGTTGGCGGCGTGACGGTATTATCCCAATTGTCTGGGTTCGCGTTATTCGTCCCAACATTACTTTGATTATTCGACGCGCTGGTCGAACTGTTATTGGTGGAAGTCGTACCGTTGTTGGTGGAATTCGCGGTGGAAGAGTTGTTGGTGCTGGGCCCATTATTCGTCGCAATCGACGTCATATTATGGGTTGCTTCGTTGGTCGCATTATTCGAAGCCCCCGGGTTTTCGCCAACAACGGGGGAGTCTTGACCACATCCGATGGCTCCAAGGGCGGACAAAACGAGTACGAAGTTCTTCATGCTTTCCCCTCACACGGTGGTTTATCACCCGTCTTTTCGATCTTGATTTTCAACAAGAGAATCAGGCACTTAAGGCGCACTAGATTCTCCGTGCGACATCATAGGCACGTTGTTGCTTTCGCCGCAATTGGTCCAGCTTAGGGCGCTTCGTTTGAAGTCGCGCTGTTGTAGCGGATCTGAAGCTCCGTGCCGTTCAGCGCGTTGAGCGCTTCGATTTCACTGGTCCATTGGAGTTTCAAACCCGGAAATCCGCTTGGACACGCGACCCATTCAAATTTTTCGTCGGTGATTACACAGCCGTCGGGGAAGCTGCGATCTCCGATGCTCCCATCGACGCAGTAATTAGAGGCCGTGAGCTTTTCGACTGGATCAACACTGGTTCCGGTGACTTTAGCGCGAAGCTGAATACCGCTATTGCAGTAGAACTTTGGCTCAATGAATTCGCCGATTGGTCCCATGACGCCTGTGTTGGCCATCTGTTGACAGGCGCCGGCTTCGCCCGTGTATGGAAAGCTTGGGCATGAGGTGTCGTCTAGGCCTTCGCAGGGCATGATGTCGCGAGACACACACCCACCCGAGTCGCGGTTGATGAATTTCCCGATGGCTTCAAGGGCTGGACCAAAATCGCCGTTGCATAACCAACCCGTAAGAGCGGTATCCGGCGCGCTTAGGACCGGTTCTGGATAGAAGTTACCGACAGGGAAGGTGCGCAAAAAGCGCTCATAACGGTCTCCTGAAAACGCTTTGCCGTTCACCGCGCTGACACATGTTGGCTTTGTTATTTGTGATGCCGTCTGATCACACATCGCTGGAACATCGGCAGCCTCAAATCGTTTTGAATTTCCGTGGATCGATGCCACCAGAATCTCGGCTTCACCCAAATCATCGCGGCCTTTGGTGGCAGCCAGGTTGGCTATCATCTGCTCTTTGAGTCGTTCGACTGGAATCAAAGCCGAAGTACCTTCTTTGCCGGCGACGTTTTCAAATTCACACATATCAGGGCCGCAGACATCGATGTTGATCGCCTGCCGTGTAGGATCTTTCAGCTCGTCCATCGTGTAAGCCGAATTGCTTGTGCAGTCGTTCTCGTCGGTTACAAAAATCAGAGCGAATGTCGCATCCTTACGAATCAGCCCGTGATTAGGGGCGGTGGGATCGATCGCTGTCACCTCGCCATCTTCGGCGCCGCCGGTGTTGATGGGCGAAACAGCCTCAACCGCAGCAGCAAGCCCAGTTTCGATTCCGTAACCTCGAGTGCCGACGAGAGACATACAGGCAAAATCCGCTGTCAAACGAGTGACATCCAGAACATTCCCATTTTTATAATCCGCAGAGCGCAGGACTTTGGGAATCGCACGATATTCGGAGCGATCAGGGAAGAGAGCTTCGCTTGAGCAACGGGTCACGTTCGTCACCGGATCCACATCACAAACACCTGAAATGATGCAATTTTTAGGGTTTTGGTTCACCGCACAATCGATGTCGGCATCGCTCCAAGCGTAGGTTTCGGAGTTTGGGGTCGTCATACACGCCACGGCTTGTGCGATCGCTGCTCGGATAGGAGCCCAATCACCTTCGATCGCCGAACCAGTCATTGGGTCAATTGCATAACGGCAGGTCTTATCAAATCCTGGAACCGGTTGAGGTGTCGACTGCAACAGTCCCGGCACAGCAACAGGGTCGAGACTGTTTCCAAAGGTATTCATATCTGTGGTCGTCAAACCGATATGGAAGTCGAGGTTGGTCTGGTTCAACTCATCGATGAATTTTACGAAATTGTCGCGAAGCACCTTTTGCTCCTGACACATCGAGCCCGAGTTATCGACAACCCAAAGGATGTCAACCTTCTGTGATCCGTCGATCGAGGTCTTCTGCTGGTATTCCACCGACCCTGTCGCGGTGGAAATCGAGACTGGGTGCGAGTTACAGCCGGTCAGCGCTGCAAAGGTCGCCGCAATTCCAAACACATTTTTGAGTTTCATGGTCTCCCCAGGTGGTTTGATTCGTCAAAGCTTCGGGCTATTGAGCATCCGTGATCGAGGTCACGAAGAAGTTGGCGACCTCACCCAGAGGGGCGAAGAGGCCGCCTTCACAGACGACACCCTCGATCGGGGTGATTCGGTTGGGCGAAAACGGGTACGTATTTCCCAGCGGCAATGCCCTTAAAAACTCGCCGTAACGCTCGCCGCTGTAGGCCACGCCAAGCGCGGTGGCACAGGCTGGTGGTGACGAGTCCATGACATCGCAAACGGTCGTGCTTCCACTAAATGTGGGGACATCACCATCGTAGACACCAGGAGCATGAAACGAGGCCACCAACACTTCACGTGGATCCACGATTCGCCCCTTAAGCACACTGGCAGAGCCATAAAGCTCTGTGGCCAGGTCCGCAGGTCTTCGGAGGCTTCCCCAAGCTGGGTCTCTCTTGGCGAAATCGCAGGTTTGTGCTCCACAAAACGACAGGTCAACATCGCCAGAACAATCGTCTTCGTCGGTCACAAAAAGCACACCCAACCGTGCGTCAGGTCGGATTAGGCCTTCATTGGGCCCACCAGGTGCATTCAACGCCGGCGAGAGAGCAAGACTTAAAGCTTCGAAGCCGCGCTCAATGCCATAACCCCGAGTGCCGACCAGCGCCATACACGCGAGGTCCCGTGACATGGACGGATAGTCGTAGGTGTCGCCGGTTTTGTAGGCTGCTGATTTGAAGACCTTGGGCAGCGGCCGATAACGACTAGGGTCTGGGAAGAGCAAATCCCTTGTGCACTCGTTTCCTGTGCAGCCAAGTCGCGCGATCTGACAGTCAGGGGTTGAATTAATGGCGCAATCGATCTCGGCGTTAGTCCACTCAAATTCACCGTCGACCGGGTCCTGAACACAGGAAACCGCTACCGCGATGGCATTGGTGATGGGAGAATAATCGTCCAGGATTACCTGCCCCATTTCATCCCGCCCGTTAATGCAAGATTGGTCGAAACCAGGGATGGGCTGAGGCGTGGACTGAAGCTCTCCGGGGCGGGCAACAGGCTCCAAAACATAGTCAGCTTGGGTATCCGTTGTGGTGATTCCCAATTGCAGGTCGATGCCGGAGTCGACGACTCGCTCCACAAAAGAGCGAACGCCGGCAATGATCTGGCCCTGCTCCTCACACATCGACCCGCTATTATCGATGACCCAGAGCAAGTCGAGCGATGCCGTGTCTGGCAGGGGCACGGGGACGGCTGGATAAAGGTTTGGCTGACGAAAATGAAGGTCCAACCCGTTCAAGAAATTGAAGTCGAGTCGTGGCAAAATGGGACGCGAATCACAGACGCTGAACGTTTCGAAATCGAAGCGGTTGCTCCGGCGCATCGAGCGGCATTCAAAACCGGTCTCGATCACGATCGGACGCTCGATCTTGCAGGCAATCTCACCGCTGGGCAAAACGACTTCAACACTCGTTGAGGGGCATTGAGTGTCCGGCACCGTCACGGGATTTTCGTTGCATGCCAAAGACATGACGGACACACAGCCCGTCAGAACCAGAATCCACTTCGTCATTTTTCCCCCTCATTTTCTACTTCGTCGTTTGACCAGAAAATCGACAGGCTCATCTCGAGAGCCTCATTCGGTGCTTCGCCTGCGCGAGCGTCCAGCTTTTGCACCAGCTCAAATACCTGCGTGTAGAGCGCGTTTAATTCCGCAAGGTCCTCAGGCAAAGCACGGAACCCGAGGGTTCGGGCAAAAGCCGGAAGCGTTGGCCTGAAGAACCTTGCGAAAACTGCGTTCCCCACACTTTTCATGGCGTTATTGACCCCGTCTACACGCGCAATCCACGTGTCCCAGACACGTCGATCGGTGCTGACTTGGAGCCGATAGAGCCCATGATCATCTTTTGAAATTCTTCCGCTCTTTTCGAGCTCCTTGATCGCGGCATTCACCTCTTTGGCCGAGAACGAAAGCACCTGTTTCATTCGCGCCAAAGACAGGGCTTCGGCCCACAACATGAACTCGATACGGCGTGGAAGCTCAGCCTGGCTTTCGGCATCCACAAAATTCTCTTTCAACGCCTTCGACAGCAGAGCCGCCTTGGAGATGCTGATATCCATCGCATCGGCGACTTCTTGAAGCTTGAGCCCTCGGCGGCGTGCTTCATGGAAATAGGCCATGTCCATGAGTTGGCGGACGTCGGTCAGGCTGAGGCCAAAATGCGAGGCGAGCCGCGCTGCGGGGCTCATCAGGGCGTAGGCGAGTCGTCTGACTTTCTCGACCTCAGGCATTTCGGGTTCGTTTTCCATGTCCTAAGCATGCCGAAGTTCTTCGATGCCGGCAAGACTTATTACAAGTTTTTGTAGTTTTAATATAACCTACTGAAAACACGCCACTTATAAACAGAGGCTAAATTGGTTGTCTCGCTTGCGATTGGTGCGCGAACCTTATGACTCGCATGCGATTGGTGCGCGAGCCTTATGGCTCGCATGTGTCTGAATAATCGCATGGTCCTGCGGACCAATCGCATGCAGGCCATAGGGAGGCTGTCGTTTTGATGCATAAAACTGGTGTTTCAGTCAGTTCACCATCAAACGGGCCATTATTGGGCGCTCTTGGGTACTCTTCATCGAAATACGATAGAGAGCCAC